>ERZ772882.62-NODE-62-length-134061-cov-6.022372_pt1 | contig 134061 bp, 137 predicted proteins | sample MGYA00580576_ERZ772882 | MGnify/ENA primary metagenome ERZ772882 (study PRJEB29015, sample SAMEA2737658) | human gut metagenome | biome: human gut; feature: human-associated habitat; material: faeces | place: China | collected 2012 ... | reverse complement strand
GTATCTACTCATTTCCATTTTAACGGTTTCTTTCCAAATATGCTCTACTTTTTTTTTGTCTTTTTTGTAGGCTCTACTTGTTTACCCCAACATTTATTATAGAGCCAGAAAAAAGCCGCGGCAGATTATCAATCTGCCGCGGCTTTTCTTACTGTAAAACTTTTATCCGAATATCGGTTTTGAGGTTGACGCATCGGCAATGCAGACCCAGCTGTTTCCCGGATTTACGGTAAGCTCGGTTCCGTCCGCCGCAGTAAATTTAAAGCCGTTTTTGGCTGCGCCCTTGCTCCATTTAATTGCGGTATAGGTTCCGTTGACGCAGTAATAGCCGTCGCCCGAATCAAGCAATACTTCTCTGTGCTTATTATCGGGATAATTTCTTATGGTTGTAAGAAGCACAAAAACATTTTTAAAGTTTTCGCTTTCCTTTGTAAAATAATCCTTGCGCTCGGTATTTCCGAAGTATCTCGTGTATGAACCGTTAGCCGCATCATACTTAAACACGCTCTTATAGCTTGCCGAGAAAGGAACGCTTACGGTATTGGCGGCGTTTTCAAGCGAAACCGGACTGTTTTTATCTGCGAAATTAACCCAAGTATCTGTACTGCTGTTTGCGGTTTTGTGACCGTCACCCACAATAGAACTCCAAAGCTTTTCACCGTACGCATAGAGGGTATGTTCCGAGGAAAGTCCGTTTTTAAGCCTTACGCCGTAATTCTTGCTCATAAAGTCTATATCGTCCGTATCCTTAAGGTGCGGGGCACAGTAAGTATTATCCTGACCGCAATGAACATAAATTGCATTATGTCCCATAGCAAGGTCAACATAAGGATAGCGTGCCGAACGGATACTGCCTATTTTTCCCGCCGCGGTTACATCCTGAAAAACCGCCAAAAGACGGGTTATTCCGCCCTCAACCTCGGTTTCGTATACTATGTCCGCTTTTGTAAGACCGGTTTGCACGGGCTGGGCTGTTGTAATATTATTCACCATAACCGCAACCGGACGGTTTTTTATTTTATCTGCTGATATATCCTCAAGTCCCGTAAGCGGATTTTTGGCGGATTCCGGCTTTTTTGTTTCCTCCGATGAGGTTTCTCCCGTGCTGTCAACACTAAGCCTGTCCGTTTGTTTTCCGCATCCGGCAACTAAACACATTATTAAACACATTACTAAAAGAAGTATTTTTTTAGACATTTTTTTACCCCCACATATTCTTATTGTTAAGTATAATACACATATCTGATAATTTCAATAGCGATTTTGCAAAATTAAACGAAAGATATAAAAGCTCTTGAAAAAATAAGATTTATATGATAAAATAAGCGTGTTATGCGGACATAGTTTATCGGTAGAACATTAGCTTCCCAAGCTGAATGGGTGGGTTCGACTCCCATTGTCCGCTCCAAAGTCTGTGGCTGTTACGGAAATTCCGTAACAGCCACAGACTTTATTTTTAATCGGCTTTTTTCCCGTTCAGATATTCAACATATTCCTCAAGGCACATATTAAGTCTGTTCATTTCCTTTGCGGTATTAATTCCCACAAATCTGTAATGCCACGATTCATATACGATTCCCGTCTTGTCCTGCTTGTCTTTAGGGAAGCGCAGCACAAAGCCGTATTCTGCCGCATGCTCCTGCATCCAGGTAAACATCGGCGTGCTTTCAAAGGAATCCTCCGCTATGTTGAAATCCGCCGAAAATCCTGTGTTGTGCTCGCTTCTTCCCGGTCTTGTAACAACGGTTGCCGCCTTGGTCTCCGCCTCCTCGCTCGAAAGTCCTGCGTTAAGGTTGCGGTTAACCTGATTGGTAAACAGCATTTTTTGCGTCGCGTAGGAGCGGTACGGCGAACGGACATACAGCCAGTTTTTGGAATCCGTCTGGGTCTCTCTCTGGGCGTCGATCATCGCCTTCATATAGTTCCAGACATCCTTATCTATCTGATTGAGCATACCGTTTATATAGTTTGTCGGTATCGTAGTAAGATTACCCTCGTAATCATAATCCTCGGGCAAAGGATTTTTGTCATTGACAAGCAGGAGTATACTGAAATTCGCGTCAAGCCCGTTAGGTCCTACCGCCGGATAGCTCGGAGTACTTTCACTGCTTGTCTGCTCGGCAGAAGAAGTCGCTTCTGTGCTTAAAGAGCTTCCGGAAGTATCCGTATTGGTTTTACCGTCGCTTTTCTTGCCGAAAATTGTCTTGACCGCAAAGCCGATAAGCGCTGTAAAAAGCGCCAAAACCGCAAGACAGCACACGATAAATATTCTTCTTTTAATTATGGCTTTATGCCTTTGTTCTCTGTTCATATTTCACCTACTCATCAAGCTTGAGCACCGCCATAAACGCTTCCTGCGGTACTTCGACCGTACCTAAGCGGCGCATACGCTTTTTGCCCTCCTTCTGTTTTTCAAGCAGCTTTTTCTTTCTTGATATATCACCGCCGTAGCACTTTGCAAGTACATCCTTGCGGAGCGCCTTTACCGTTTCACGGGCTATTATTTTGCCCGAAACCGCAACCTGAATGGGAACCTCGAAAAGCTGTCTCGGTATATAATCCTTAAGCTTTTCGGCTATTCTGCGCGCTCTTGCATACGCATTGTCCGAATGGACTATAAACGAAAGGGCGTCCACAACATCGCCCGCAAGCATAACATCAAGCTTTACAAGCTTTGACTTTTCATAACCCTTTGCCTCGTAATCATAGCTTGCGTATCCCTTTGTACGGGATTTAAGGGCATCGAAAAAGTCGTAAACTATCTCGCCCGTAGGCATTATATAGTGTATATCTACCCTGTCGCCCATATATTTCATATCGGTATATACGCCTCTGCGTTCCTCGCATAGTTGCATTATCGTACCCACAAATTCGCTCGGACTGTAAATATGCACATCGGCTACCGGCTCAAGCGCCTCGGCAATCAGCGCAGGGTCGGGATAGTTGGTCGGGTTGTCCACCGTAACCGTCTCGCCGTTTGTAAGCACAAATTTGTACTCAACGCTCGGAGCGGTGGTAACAAGGTCAAGATTATATTCCCTTTCCAGTCTCTCCTCGATTATTTCCATATGGAGAAGACCCAAGAATCCGCATCTGAATCCGAAACCCAGCGCTTTTGAGCTTTCAGGCTCAAAAAGCAATGACGCGTCGTTAAGGCTGAGCTTTTCAAGTGCCTCGCGAAGATCGGGGTACTTTGCGCCGTCCGCAGGATAAATTCCGCAGAAAACCACGGGATTTACCTTTCTGTAACCCTCAAGCGGCTTTTGTGCGGGGCGCTCCGCAAGAGTTACCGTATCGCCTACCCGAGCTTCGTTAACCGTTTTTATCGAAGCGGTAAGATAGCCTACCTCGCCTGCCTCAAGCACATCGCACGGCTCCATACAGGTAGCTCTTTTTCTGCCTATCTCCACCGTATCAAAATCGGCTCCCGTTGCCATCATTCTTATACTATCACCGGTTTTAAGCTTGCCGCTCATAACTCGGAAATACACGACTACGCCCTTATACGGGTCATAATAAGAGTCGAACACAAGAGCCGTAAGCGGTGCGTTTATATCGCCCTTAGGCGCCGGGATATCGGTTATAATGCGCTCAAGCACCTCTTCAACATTAAGACCGGTCTTTGCGGAGACCATCGGTGCGTCCTCCGCCGGTATACCGATTATATCCTCTATTTCCTTTTTGACTCTTTCAGGTTCTGCCGAGGGCAGGTCTATTTTGTTGATAACGGGCAAAAGCTCAAGCCCGTGGTCGACCGCAAGATATGTGTTGGCAAGCGTTTGCGCTTCTATACCCTGCGAGGCGTCGACAATAAGCACTGCGCCCTCGCACGCCGCAAGCGAACGGGATACCTCGTAATTGAAATCCACATGGCCGGGAGTGTCTATAAGGTTAAGTTCGTACTCCTTACCGTCCTTTGCGGTGTAATAAAGAGTTACCGCATGAGCCTTTATGGTGATACCGCGCTCACGCTCAAGGTCCATACTGTCTAATATCTGTTCTTCCATATCCCTTTTCGCAACCGACTGCGTAAGCTCCAAAAGGCGGTCGGCGAGGGTGGACTTTCCGTGGTCTATGTGCGCCACTATGCAAAAATTTCTTATGTTTTCAAGCGGAAAGGACAATTTTTTTCTCCTTAAATCATTATTTAACCCCTATATTATAATACTATTAAGGAAAATTTGCAATCGTATTTTATCCCCTCTTGAAAAAACGCCTTTTTAGTGTTATTATTTACTGGAATAAAAAGGGAGTTCGCTATGTTAAAGCTATTGAAATTTTTGAAGAATTACAGGAAAGAAAGTATACTGTCTCCGGTGTTCAAGCTTGTTGAGGTTGCGTTTGAGCTTACGATACCGCTTTTGGTCGCCAATATAATAGACAGGGGTATCGGTCTTTCGGACAAGCCGTATATTATAAAAATGAGCCTGCTTATGGTTTTATTCGGAGTATTGGGGCTTGCCTGCACGCTTATGGCGCAGTATTTCGCCGCCAAAGCGTCGGTCGGCTTTGCTACGGATGTCAGAAAAAGTCTTTTTGACCATATAAGCAGGCTGTCCTTTTCACAGCTTGACGAAATGGGCGCCTCCACACTTATAACAAGAATGACGGGGGACATAAATCAGCTCCAGACAGGCACCAACCTTACGCTGAGGCTCGCTCTGCGCTCCCCGTTTGTCGTGTTCGGAGCGGTGGCTATGGCTTTTTCGGTGGACCCTGCAAGCGCGGGCGTTTTTGCCGTTACCGTACCTGTGCTTACCGTGGTTGTATTTGCAATTATGCTTTCCTGCATACCGCTTTATAAGAAGGTTCAGCAACGGCTGGACGGAGTCGTCGGGAAAACCCGTGAAAATCTGCTCGGCACAAGGGTTATAAGAGCCTTTTGCAAGGAAAATGAGGAAATACGGGATTTTAAAGCAAAAAATGACGCGCTTACCGATATGCAGATAAAGGTCGGGAAAATTTCTTCATTTATGAACCCCACAACCTTTGCGCTTATAAACCTCGGTATCGTCGCGCTTATATATGTAGGCGCCCTGCGTGTAGACAGCGGTAAAATTTCAAACGGCGATATAGTGGCGCTCTACAATTATATGTCTCAGATATTAATAGAGCTTATAAAGCTTGCCGGACTTATAATAAGCCTTACAAAAGCCATTGCCTGCGGCAACCGTATCGAAGCTGTGCTTGATATTGCGCCCAAAACCGTTTCGGGCGAAGGCGCCGCAGAGGATAAAAACAATCCTTATGTTATAGAATTTCGCGATGTATCGCTGTCTTACGGGGGAGAAAGCGCGCTTCACGGTATAAATCTTAAAATTAAGCGGGGACAAACCGTGGGAATTATCGGTTCTACGGGCTCGGGCAAAAGCTCGCTTGTAAATCTCATTCCCCGTTTTTACGATGCCTCCTCGGGCGAGGTATTAGTGGACGGCGCCGATGTAAAGGATTATGATATTACGGCGCTCAGAAACAAAATCGGCACGGTCTCGCAAAAAAAATCGCTGTTTGAGGGCACTGTAAGAGAAAATATATTAATAGGTAAATCTGACGCCTCGGATGAAGAAGTCTGGCAAGCCCTTGACACGGCACAAGCCAAAAAAATGATTGAGGAAAAATCGGGCGGACTTGATTTTAAGCTTGAGCAAGACGGTAAAAATCTTTCGGGCGGTCAGCGCCAGCGAATGACGATTGCCCGCGCACTTGTAAGAAAGCCCGAGATACTGATACTTGACGACGCGGCAAGCGCGCTTGACTACGCAACCGGCGCCGCGTTAAACGCCGCGCTTAAAAGCACCGATTTTTCACCGACCGTAATAACGGTTTCACAGCGTGTCTCCGCTATTAAAAACGCGGATATGATAGTGGTGCTTGAGGACGGCGGAATAGCAGGCACGGGAACCGACGCCGAGCTGTTAAACAACTGTACGGCATACAGGGAGATCTGCCGCTCACAGCTTGAAAGCGAGGCGATATAGTATGAAAAACGTATCTGTTATGAAACGGGTAATAAAGGATATAGGCCGCTCCCGTTTTCTTATTGCGGTATCCCTTGTTTTTTCGGTGGCAAGCGTTATTTTGTCGCTTTACATTCCTGTTTTGGCAGGCAAAGCGATAGATTGCATTTCGGCAAAGGGCGCGGTTGATTTTGCGGGCGTTAAATCCGCTCTTTTTTACATTTTAATATGTGCCGCGGCCGGCGGACTTCTGCAATGGCTTATGAGCGTTATAAATAATCGCATAGCCTACAACACGGTCAAATACATTCGCGCGAAGGCGTTTAACCACATACAAAGACTGCCCGTATCGTATATAGACGCACATCCCTACGGCGATATTGTAAGCCGCATAACAGCCGACGCCGACCAGTTTTCGGACGGTCTGATATTAGGCTTTTCACAGCTTTTCACCGGTGTTGTAACGATATTGGCAACGCTTATATTTATGCTTACGATTTCACCCGTTATAGCGCTTGTTGTAGTGGTTCTTACCCCTATTTCACTGTTTACCGCAAAGTTTATAGCACAGAAAACCTATTCTATGTTTAAAGAGCAGTCTGAAATAAGAGGCAAACAAACCGCTTATATAAACGAAATGATACAAAATCAAAAAACCGTTCAGGCATTTTCCTACGGGGAAAAATCCTCGGAACGGTTCGGCGAGATAAACGAACAGCTCCGCCGCTGTTCGCTCAGATCCGTATTCTTTTCTTCACTTACAAACCCGACAACACGGTTTATAAACAACCTTATTTATGCCGCGGTAGGTCTTATAGGCGCACTTTTCGCAGTAACCGGAAATATAACAGTGGGCGGTTTTGTAAGCTTTCTTGCGTATTCCAATCAGTATACAAAGCCGTTTAATGAAATCTCCGGAGTTGTAACCGAGCTTCAGAACGCTCTCGCCTGCGCCGCAAGGCTTTTCGAGCTTATCGACACAGAGCCGGAAAGCTCAGACGACGGTAAGGATGAGCTTATAAACCCGAACGGCAGTGTAAGCTTTAACGGCGTAGCTTTCTCATACGATAAAAGCAAACAGCTTATTAAGGATTTCAATTTTCATGCTGATGCCGGCAAAAAAATAGCCGTTGTAGGTCCCACCGGCTGCGGAAAGACCACGCTTATAAATCTCTTGCTGAGGTTTTATGATGTTGACTCCGGCAGTATAACGGTTGACGGAATAAATATAAACGACATTACAAGAGAAAGCCTGCGCACACATTTCGGTATGGTGCTTCAGGACACATGGATAAAGAACGCAACCGTAAAGGAAAACATTGCGTTCGGCAAAGCAGACGCTTCCGACGAAGAAATAATCGAGGCGGCAAAGGCCGCCCGTGCGCACGGATTTATTAAAAGGCTTAAAAACGGGTATGACACCGTAATAGGCGACGGGGACGGACTTTCCGAGGGCGAGCGCCAGCTTTTATGCATTGCGAGGGTTATGCTGTTAAAGCCGCCGATGCTTATTCTTGACGAAGCCACCTCGTCAATAGATACGCTTACCGAAATACGGGTTCAGGAGGCATTTACAAGGCTTATGGAAAACAGAACCTCCTTCGTTGTGGCACACCGTCTTTCAACTGTAAGGGACGCCGACTGTATCCTTGTAATGAAGGACGGCAGGGTTGCGGAACACGGCACGCACGAGGAGCTGTTAAAGCTGAACAAATTTTACGCCAAGCTTTACAACAGCCAGTTCTCTGCCTAAAGCTTTACAGCGCTTGTAATTATCAAATAAAGTCCGATTATAAAAAGAGATATATTGAATTTACCCTTAAACCAAAGGCAAACCGCGGTTACTATAAGCACTGCCGCCAGCGAAATGTTTATCATACGCATAATAAGGCACGCCTTTTGCGGCGTCTTGCGCCTTAACAGCGCAAACAGCACCGTACCGCCGTCAAGTCCTATTACCGGCAGCAGGTTAAATGCGCCGATAAGCAGATTTACAAGACAGCACACAAGCGAAAGCTCACTGTGAAAAGCAAGGTAGTTAAAGCCGAAGGTAAGAAACAAAATAATATTTACCGCGGGTCCGCATAAGGCAACCGCAATTTCATTTTTGTCCGACGCCGTAAATTTTGCGGTTATTTCCACAGATGCAGGCACAAGCCTTACTCTTTTGGGAGCGCAGTCAAGAAGCCACATAACCGTTAAATGTCCCAATTCGTGCATTACTATCGCAAAAAGCAAAGGAAGTATATATCCCGTGCGGTCAAAGGCGATCATTGCGGTTATTACAGCCGCAAACAGAAAAGAAACATAAAATTCGGTTCCTAACAGTCTAAACTTCATCTGTATCACCGCCGGCAGCTTTTAAGACCTCGTCCACGCTTGTTTCCGAGCAAAACTCCGTTTCGTACCACTTACGCACCTCGCCGTAATATTCGGGAAAAAAATACTTCATTGTAAGCACGGATAAAAGTATGAGCAATACAGTCACCGCCTGAACCATAATTATTGCCGCCGCTCTGCCCTGAACGCTCCCTGTCAGCTTTTCGATTTCTTCCATATGTAAAACTCCTAAATTCTTTGTCTTATTAAAAATATATGCGTACCGAGGAAAAATAAGTACATTACGGAACAAATCCGCCGTCTTCCGGTCAGTCCTTTAATACAGAAAAATTAATTTCGATGTTTGTTCAAATAAGTCTTGATTTTTTTTATGTTTGCCGTTATAATGTATAGGTGTCGTTTCGAGCACCGTTAATTCGGCCGTATGGAGATGTCGCCTAGTCTGGTCGAGGGCGCACGATTGGAAATCGTGTAACTCGGAAACGAGTTCGAGAGTTCGAATCTCTCCATCTCCGCCATAATAAGGACACAAAAAAGATGTGTCCGAAAAACCCCCGATATGATCGGGGGTTTTTGTTAATCATAAGACTTATTCTTTATAAAGAAAAAGCAAATCCGCACACGGACTTATCGCTTTATGTCTGCTGTTCCGATTTAATGTAAAAGAAGGGAATATTTATTATGAAAGAAAACAGAAAATTGTTAAAAGAAGTATTAAAGGATATACGCCGTGATATGTCAGACGAAGAAGTGCTTAACCTTTTGGCGGACAGTAAAATTTCGGTGCGCCCCGAGAACGAAAAGGACAAATGCACGCTCGGACAGCGGGCGGCGGATACCATTGCGAAATTCGCCGGAAGCTGGGCGTTTATCTTTTCCTTTACCGGCGTTCTTATTATCTGGATGGTGATAAATATTATTTTAGCCTCCAAGGCATTTGATCCGTACCCCTTCATTCTGCTAAACCTTGTGCTGTCCTGCGTTGCGGCAATTCAGGCTCCGCTTATTATGATGAGCCAAAACCGACAGGAGGAAAAGGACCGCCGTAGAGCGGAAAACGACTATAAAGTAAACCTCAAAACAGAAATTATGATTGAGGATCTTTACGATAAGGTTAATGCTATCCTTGCTAAGCAATCGGCGCTTGAAAACAAGCTGAAATCGGAGGATAAAAACTAAATTTTAAAAAATCCTCCCTTAACGGGAGGATAGAAAAGCATATTAAGCTTCTTCGGAAAATACCATATTGGCAAATATTTTTTTCATTCTTTTATCAGGGAATCTGTTATCGAAAAAATCGTCCACTGCCGAGTGTGACGGCCTTTTATGTACTCTTTCCGACCAGCGCCACACCGCGCCGAGACTCATTATACCGTCAAACACAATAAACACCGTAAGGGCAATCGTTATAATTTTTCCTGCCTTATTCGGTATTTTAAGTATTACCTTTGCCACTCTCGGGTATATGCTTTTAATCCACATCACACCCAAAAAGCCCCAAAAAACCGAATACAAAAGACAGATTCTTCCGTTGATATTAAGCGGAACGGCGCTGTAATCCCACGAGGTTGAGCCAAAAAGCTTTTCTTGACCCCACGAAAGCAGATATTCAACCGCGCTTCCCACTATTATACCGCCGAAAAACGAAATTGACGCACTGCGGTTACGGTATTTATAAAGCAACAGCGTAAGCGCCGTAGCACCGACACCGTAAAGCAAATTGAACGGTCCGTAAACAAGACCCGCCCTGCTTTCAAAATATCCGTGACGGATAAAACACCACAGCATTTCTATAACAACGCCCGCAAAGCTGCCCGAAATCAGGATGAGTGCTATTTTATAAAAATTAACTCCCGCGGCGAAGTTCTTTGTTTTTTCTTCCTCATAATCTATAACCGAATTGGCCGGCGCTCTGCGTATAATAAGCTCCTTACTGTCGCTGGTTCTGCCCTCTTTAAGTCTTGTGCGAAGCTCATCCGCCTGATCGAATGCCCATTTTTGAGCCTTTTTAAGCTGTGACGAGGCATTTTCAAGAATTTTTACCTCGCAGTCCACTTCATCGGCAAGGGCGTCCTGCTCCTCTTTTGTCATACTCCCTTGATTTGCAAGGCGCTCATAAAGCGAGGTGTTAAAACGCTCGGACTCCCTTTTTTCCGCTTCAAGCAACTCTGAACTCAGCGTTTCAAGAGTCTTTTGTTCTGTCATACAAATCTCCCCCCCCGACTAAAGCTTATTCGGCAATTCCGCCGAACAGTACCTTAGGAATTTCGTTAATATCAAGCTCCAGTACCTCGGCAAGCTCGCCGAAAAGCATTTCCTCGGCGTGTTCAAGATTTTTTTCATCGGTAAAGCCAAGCCTTTTGTGCGCACTTTTAGCCGCTTTCTTTTTTCTGTGAATCTTCACCGCTACCGCCGCAAGCTCTTCACAGGTCGTAGGCTTATTTTCTTCGCCGTCCGCGTCCTCACTCTCAAGCGCCGCCTTATAAATATCCGGAATTTTTCTTATGAGCTGTTCTGCCTCTTCTCTTGAGATTATACTCCGTATAAACACCTTATCGCTCTGCGCCGGTGCGTAAATAATATTATTCTGCTGATATATCGGTCTCAGCTTATAGTAAAGCCGTTTGACATTCTTTATCAGCTCACGCTGTGCAATATCCTCAACTACGCATACTCCGGTTTGCCCGTAAATTACTTTATCTCCCTTATTAAACAATTTCTACCTCTCATTCTTTCGTGCCGCAAAACAAAAACCGCTCCGATAAACCTATATCTATCGGAACGATTATATTATACCATATTTTGTCGAAAAATGTAAGAGGAAATTTATCTGTCCTCACGGAAATACGAGAGGCCCAGATGCGCCGGTGGCTGATTTTCACGCTTTTTACGCATACTTACAACCACAAGCACGAGTATTGTAACAAGGTACGGGAGCATATTTATAAGCTCCTTTGCGCTGCTTGAAAGTCCCGGTATATATACACAAAGTATATAAAGACCGCCGAAAAGGAACGAACTTAAAATTGCCATTCCGGGTTTCCAAACGGCAAATATTACTATTGCTATGGCAAGCCAGCCTCTGTCGCCGAAGCCGTTGTTTGTCCAGGCTCCGCCGGTATAGTCCATTACAAAGTACAAGCCGCCGAGCCCCGCAATAGCGCCGCCTATCAAGGTTGAAAGGTATTTATATTTTGTGATGTTTATGCCTGCGGCGTCAGCCGTTGCAGGATTTTCGCCTACCGCGCGGAGATTAAGTCCTGTTCTTGTGTGATTTAACACATAGGATGTAACTATCGCTATAGCAATCGCAAGATACGCAAGAAAGCCGAGAGACAAAAAGGTTTTTCCGAAAAGACCAAGCTTATCGGCAAAGGGGAGCTTTGCCTTATAGCAATTTCCGGTAGCCAAAAGGGAGATTGAACCCGTTTCGCCGAAAAAGCTTAAAAGCGAACCGCCGAAAAAGTTACCCACACCGATACCGAAGGTTGTAAGCGCAAGTCCCGTAACATTTTGATTAACGCGTAGGGTTATGGTTAAAAAGCTGTAAATCAGCGCCATAAGCATTGAACCGATAAGCGACGAGAGAAGCGGAATAAGTATGCAGAGCCACACCGCGGGATTATCGGTTGAATGCTCGTAAAGATATCCGCCTATAATACCCGAAATACCGCCCATATACATAATGCCCGGTATTCCGAGATTAAGGTTGCCGCTTTTTTCGGTTATAATTTCTCCTGTCGCACCGAAAAGCAACGGAATACCCTGAATAATGGCGGCGTTAATAAATGCAAATATTGTAGCAAGCATTATTTGGCCTCCTTTTTAGAGCGAACATTTATGCGGTAATTTATAAAGAACTCGCATCCTATTATAAAGAAGATTATTATGCCCGTAAGTATGTCCGAAACACTTTCGTTAAGGCGGAAAGCCGTAGCTATCTCGCCCGCACCCCTTTGCAGAAATACTATCAGGAATGAAGTAAGCGTCATAACAACGGGGTTAAACTTTGCGAGCCACGAAACCATTATCGCGGTAAAGCCCATACCGCCCGCAAGGTTTGTGGATACCGTGTGATTTGTGCCCGATACAAGCAAAAAGCCCGCAAGTCCGCACACTGCGCCCGAAATTACCATAGTGCGGATTATTACCTTTTTAACATTTATGCCTATGTATCTCGCAGTGTTTTCGCTTTCACCAACTACCGAAATCTCATAGCCCTGCTTGCTGTATTTAAGGTAAATAAACATTATCACGGTAACAACGGCGACCACAATAATATTAAGCAAATATTTTTGACCGAATATATCGGGCAGCCAGCCGCTTCTTGTCATCTGGTTTATAACGCCCATAACGCTTGAACCGCTCGGAACCCAGACCATTATAAAGAACGCCACAAGCTGTGTTGCCACATAGTTCATCATAAGGGTGAAAAGGCTTTCGTTTGTACCCCAGTTTGCCTTGAAAAACGCAGGTATAACGCCCCATATAACGCCGCCCAAAATACTTGCGGCAAGCATTATCGGAATTAAAACTCCGTTCGGCAGACTGTCCTTAAAGTAGAACATACAGGCGGCACTTGCAAGACCTCCCACAAGCACCTGTCCCTCTGCACCGAGGTTCCAGAAGCGCATTTTAAATGCGGGCGTAACCGCGAGGGATATGCAAAGCAGCATTGCTATATTCTGAAACAGTATCCAAATCTTTCTCTCCGAGCCGAAGCTGCCGTTTATCATTGTTTTATAAACCTGAAGAGGATTATATTTTGTAAGAGCGATTATTACAAACGAGCATACGACGAGTGCGGCAATAATAGCGATTGCCCTTATGAGCCACGCCTTCCACCATATTATATCGGAGCGCTTCGTTATGTGAAACAGCGGTTCCCGAGTGTGCTTTTCATTAGTTTTCATTTTCGGCGCCTCCGTTTGTTTTAGTCATAAGTAAGCCAATCTCATTTTTATCGGCGGTTCTGCCGTCAAGTATTCCCGTTACTCTGCCCGAGCCTATTACCATAATCCTGTCGCACAGCTCGGTTAAAACATCCAGATCCTCGCCGACGAATATAACCGCAACGCCGTTTTCCTTTTGCTTATTAAGAAGATTGTATATCATATAAGAGGAGTTAATATCGAGACCTCTTACGGGGTAAGCCGCCATAAGAACGGTCGGGGACGCCGCAATTTCACGGCCTACAAGCACCTTTTGCACATTACCGCCCGAAAGACGGCGAACGGGTGTATTAGCACTCGGAGTTGCTATTTCAAGGTCCTTTATAATATCCTCGGCAAGCTTTTTCGGAGACTGACGGTTTACAAATACCGATTTTCCTCTGCGGTAGCTTCTGAGCATCATATTATCCACAATATCCATATTACCGACAAGCCCCATACCGAGCCTGTCCTCCGGTACAAATGAAAGACGAACGCCGAGTTCTCTTATCTGAATGGGGGTCTTGTCCCTTAAATTTTCCTCTGTTCCCGTTTTCGGGTTATTGTAAATAATTTCGCCGCTGCTTACCTTTAAAAGTCCTGCAATCGCTTCAAGCAATTCGCGCTGACCGCTGCCGGCAATACCGGCAATACCCAATATTTCGCCGCTTTTTGCGGTAAAGGATATATCGTCAAGCACCTTGACACCGTTTTCGTCGTAAAGGTCAAGTCCCTTTATCATAAGCCTGTCGGCGGTATTTTCAGATTCAGTGCGGTCGATGTTAAGCGATACCTTTTTGCCGACCATCATTTCGGTAAGCTCGGATTCGCTTGTTTCAGCGGTGTTTACGGTTCCGATGTATTCGCCCTTTCTGAGAACCGCAACACGGTCGGAAAGCGAGAGAACCTCGTGCAGTTTGTGGGTAATAATAATTATAGCCTTGCCGTCGTCGCGCATACGGCGGAGTACCGCAAAAAGCTTTTGGGTCTCCTGAGGAGTAAGCACCGCGGTAGGCTCGTCAAGTATAAGTATATCAGCGCCCCTGTAGAGCACCTTTACTATTTCAACGGTCTGCTTTTCGGAAACCGACATTTCGTATATTTTTTTGTTTGGGTCTATATCAAAGCCGTATTTTTCGCTTATGTTTTTAACCCTCGCAGTTACCTTTTTAATATCGTAGCGCCCCTCTTCCTTAAGACCGAGTACGATATTTTCCGCGGCGGAAAATACATCTATAAGCTTAAAATGCTGATGTATCATACCGATTTTATAATTGAATGCGTCCTTAGGCGAGCGGATAACCGCCTCTTCGCCGTTTATGAATATCTCTCCCTCATCGGGGTAGTATATTCCCGAAAGCATATTCATAAGCGTTGTTTTACCGCTGCCGTTTTCACCCAACAGAGACAAAATCTCGCCGCCGTAAACCGAAAGATTTACATTTTTGTTGGCTGTAATCTTGCCGAAGCGTTTGGTAATACCACGCAATTCTATTGCCGCGTTACTCAAAAAAATCTCACCTTTCCGTTCGCTCAAAGTTCAAAAGAAAATGCATCTTACTCCGTTCTCTTTTCAGCCCTGAGCCGTATTAAAAAAGAAGTCAAGGCGGAGCGAGAAAGTCGCTCCGCCCAAAATGCGGTTTTTTAGCTCTTGCTTATACCGTCGATGTATTTAATATCAAAGTAAGGAGCAGATCTGAAGGTGGATTCCTCGAACTGACCGTCCTTAACAACCTCGCTGTCCGGAACGAAATCGCCCTTATCAACAACATCGGCTGTGTAGCTGTCGAGCTTTTTGCCGTTCACAGTGAATGTTGAGGTATCAAATACCTTTAATTCGCCGGAAACAAGCTTAGCCTTAACCTCTTCAAGCTTTTCCTTTGTGCCTGCAGCGGCAACCTTTTCGTTAAGCTCGGTCAAAGCAACATAGCCTTCGGATATTGTGCCGCAGTAGTCAGACGGAATTGTGCCGCCTTCAAGAGCAGCGTTTATGATCTTCTTGAAGTAGGGAGCCCAGTCGATCTTAGAAGAGATAAGCGCAGTGTTCGGACCCATCGAAATGGTGCTGATGTTGTAAGCAACATTCGGTACATTCTTTTCTTCACAAGCCTTGGGAGCGCCCTCTGAATCGGCGTGCTGGCTTATAAGAACGCAGCCTGAATTGATAAGGTTAAGAGCAGCCTCTTTTTCCTTCGCAATATCAAACCAAGAGTTGGTGTAGGTAACCTTCATTGTAGCGGATTCGCATACGGAACGGGCGCCGAGGAAGAATGAAGTCATACCTGAAACAACTTCGGCATAGTCGAATGCGCCTACATAACCGATAACAGCCTTGTCAGCGGTGATGGTGCCGTTATCAATCATTTCCTTAAGCTTCATACCTGCGGCAACGCCTGCAAGGTATCTGCCCTGATATATAGAAGCGAAAGCATTGTGGAAGTTGGCAATCTTAGCGGTCTGAGCCTTTGTACCGGTAGCATGGCAGAACTGAACATCCGGATATTCGCCGGCAGCCTGCATTACAAAGCTTTCATGACCGAAGGAGTCTGCGAAGATTACATTGCAGCCGGCGTCCGCAAGCTCTGCTGCCGCTGTGTAGCAAGCGTCTGTCTCGCCTATGTTGGTTTTTATAAGAACCTGCTCGTCCTTAAGACCTAAATCCTTCTGAGCCTCTTTAAGGGCCTGGATGAAGTTGTTGTCATAGGTGGAGTTTTCGTCGTGAAGGCAGATAAGGCCGATTTTGAACTTGTCCTTTTCAACCTTGTTCATCTTAGCGGGAACGGTCTTTTCAACCTCGTCGATTGAGAGAACCTTTTTGCTGCCGCCCTTAGAGTCCGAGCTTGTGTCTTTGCTGCCGCAGCCTGCAAACGCAAAGAGCATTGCAAGGCAAAGAAGCATTGCTGTGAGTTTCTTCATAATTTTCTTCCTCCGAAAAATTATTTATTTGATAAGCGGATTTTTCCGCGTTTATCCGATCAGTCCCTGAAAACGACCGTGCCGTTCTCCATACTGTCGATTATCGCAAGTGATTCGACCTTTATGCCGTCGGCACGAAGTTCATCGCCGCCGTGCTGAAAGCCTTTTTCAATTGCGCAGGACGCTCCCGCTAGCGAGGCGCCCGCCTGATTAACTATATCAATAAGACCTTTTAAAGCCTTACCGTTTGCAAGAAAATCGTCAACTATTAAAATTTTGTCTTCCGAATTAAGGTAATTCTTTTCAACCACCACATTGTAATCGGTGCCGTGGGTATAAGAATGAACCACGGTTTTATAAACCTCGCCCGAAACATTGCTTGATTTATGCTTTTTCGCGAAAACCACCGGCACATGAAGCGCGGCGCCCGCGCCTACGGCTATCGCAATGCCCGATGTTTCGATCGTCAGTATTTTGGTAACGCCGTCATCCTTAAAAAGCTCGGCTATTTCCTTTCCCATTTCCATAGTAAAGTCTACATCTATCTGATGATTTAAAAACGAGCCTACTTTAAGAATATTTCCCGGAAGAACCGTTCCTTCCTTAACTATCTTCTGCTCCAAGGCTTTCATAAATTGCGAAATCTCCTTTTAAGAAAAACAAAAACAGACTTTTTTTAAAAAGTCTGCTTGCCAATAATAAAAACGCTTAAACGCAGGTTAAAAAACAACCTGTGATATAAGCAACCAATAGTCGCAACTTAAAGGCGTGCGGTAGAAACATTTGGGCCACAATCCAAACCTATATTGGCAAAACTATTAAATTTTCTGTAACCTTATCGTAACACAGCTTGTCCTCAAAGTCAACAAAACCCGACCTTTTTTTCAAAGTTTGTTCATAATTACAATTTAACCATAACCTCACCGTTCAAATTGTCGAAAATAACAAGCGGCGCTGTTATTTCGAACAGCGCCGAATTTTAAAGTGCCAGTATCGCAAAATCACGGGGTCCTATTTTAAGCCTGCCGTTTTCCGCCTTACCGCCGAATACGGGCTTTGCGCCGCGGTATTCCGAGGGAACTTCGATTTCCGCCGAAGCGTTCCCCGAATTTACAGCCGTAAGCACAGCGCTTTTCCCTTTCTTACGGATAAAAGCAAAAACAGCGTTTTGCGCATAAACGGGTATAAAATCACCCGATGCAAATACGGGTGAAGAACGCCTGAACTGTCCGAGCGTTTTATAAAAATCTATAAGCTCCCTGTTTTCTCTGCCCCACGGGTAGCCCGCACGGCAAAACGGGTCGCCGTATCCCGTAAGACCGGCTTCGTCACCGTAATAAACAGACGGCACACCCGGCAGTGTAAACTGCAAAACAGCGGCAAGTTTTAAAAGCCTTACCCCGTCAGCATATTGCTCGCCGCTCAGGGTTTGTTCCGACTGCCACCTGCGGTCGCCCGTTTCGGACATATTGCTTGCAAGGACGGTCAGAATTCTCGCCGTATCGTGAGTGCCGATATGATTCATAAGGAGCTTTACCGCCTGCGGAGGATAGTTCTCCAAAATATTAAGCACCGTATTGTAAAGATCCTGCGAATTGCCGTTTTTCACAAAATCGACTATTGCGTTCGCAAAGGGATAATTCATAACCGAGTCAAGCTGGCGGCCTCTTAAAAATCTGCGGCGGCTTCCGTAGCTTATCTTGTTTGTAGCGTCCTCCCATACCTCGCCCAAAAGGTAATTGTCCTCGCCCTCGGACTTAACGGCAAGGCGTATTCTGTCGAGAAATTCATCGGGCAGCTCATCCGCGACATCAAGCCTCCAGCCCTTTATGCCTTTTTTAAGCCAGTATCTTATAACGCCGTTTTCACCGGTGATAAAATCGGAAAAGGACAGGTCGTTTTCCTCGGTTTCGGGCAGGGACGGAACGCCCCACCAGCAGGCATAGCCCGTCGGGTAATTCCCGAACTTATACCAGCTGCGATACGGTGAGCCTTCCGAATAGGCGGCGCCGTCGGTACCGTATCTGTGTTTTGAGTTAAAATATACACTGTCGTCCCCCGTGTGGGAAAAAACGCCGTCAAGCACCAAATAAATGCCCTGCTTTTCCGCCGCTTTTATAAGCGAAACAAGCTCCTCCTCCGTACCGAGAGACGGGTCGGTCTTCATATAATCGGCGGTGTTGTAGCGGTGGTTGGAGTGCGCCTCGAATATGGGGTTCAGATAAATACAGCTTACGCCGAGCGATTTAAGATACGGCAGTTTTTCTTCAATTCCCTTGAAATCGCCGCCGTAATAATCGTTTCCGAGCGTACATTTCTCGGGTATCTGGCGGTATTCGGGTTGTTTATACCAATCCTTGCAGATAAATCTGTCCTCCGGAACATTCTGCTTTTCTTCACCCGAAGAAAAAAAGCGGTCGGGGAAGATCTGATAAATAATGCCGCCGTCAAGCCAATCGGGAGTATTAAAGCCGCGGTTATACACAGTAAGCTGCCACCATCCGCCCTCGCCCGACACTATTCCGAGCGAGGTATCTGTCTTTGAAACGCAAAATTCACCGTAATCGCTTGTATATCTGAACTGATACCAATAAAGCCCTTCTCCGAGGGTGATGTCGCCCTCGTAAAATCTGTATTCATCAAGAAAGTCCGCCGCCGTCAGTCTTAATTCCCTGACTGTTTCGCCGTTATCGTTTCTGAGCTTTAAGTAGGCGTTATGTACTCTTGCGTCCCTGTGCAGTAACAGCTTTAGCCGAAGGGTCTCCCCTTCGGCTAAAGCTCCGAGTTTATTCCTGTAAATAGGATTTCTTGAATCAAAAGGATAATATTGCATACTGTTTATTTTACGGGCGACAAATGCCAAATATTCTTCGCATATTCTTCTATTGAGCGGTCTGCCGAGAATATGCCGGATTTTGCGATATTGGTAAGCGACATTTTGTTCCATACATCGCGGTTGCGGTAAAGCGCGCTTGCCTTTTGTTGTGTAGCGCGGTAATCGGCAAAGTCCGCAAGAGCCATATAAGTGTCGTGCGTTTTAAGAGTATTATAGATATTGTCAAACGGCTGACCCGCAATGCCCTTTCCTATAAAATCAAGCGCCTGACGCAGTTCCGCGTTGTTGTTGTAATACTGCATAGGCGAATAACCGTTCTTCTGAAGAGCCAGAACCTCGGGCGTCTGCATACCGAAGATCAGTATATTGTCGTCGCCCACAGCCTCGTGTATTTCAACATTCGCGCCGTCCTCCGTTCCGAGGGTAACAGCGCCGTTCATCATAAGCTTCATATTGCCCGTACCGCTCGCCTCGGTAGAAGCCAATGAAATCTGCTCGCTTATATCGGCGGACGGAATCATAAGCTCCGCCATAGTAACCCTGTAATCCTCAAGGAAGAGAATTTTAAGCTTATCGTTTACAGAGCGGTCGTTATCAATAACGGTGGAGAGCTTGTATATCATCTGTATTATCTCTTTCGCGAAGAGGTAACCTGCCGCCGCCTTAGCGCCGAAAATATAGGTTTTCGGAGTAAAGTCCGCATTCGGATTGTTTTTAAGATACAGATATTCGGAAATTATATTAAGCGCATTAAGATGCTGACGCTTATATTCGTGCAGGCGCTTTACCTGCATATCGAATACAGAATCGGGGTCGAGAACTATCGAGGTATTCTCCTTAACATAATCCGCAAAGCGAACCTTGTTATTTTTCTTTATTTCCTCTAATCTCTTAAGAACGGTCTTGTCGTCCTTAAACGCCATAAGCTTTTCAAGCTCCTCGGCGTTCTTCACAAAGCCGTCGCCTATAAGCTCGGTAAGGTAAGAGGTAAGCTCGGGGTTTGCCTGGCAGAGCCAACGGCGGTGAGCTATACCGTTTGTTACATTGGTGAACTTTTCGGGTGTCATTTTTGCGTAATCCTTGAAAAGCTCGTCAACGAGTATCTCACTGTGAAGTCTTGAAACACCGTTTACCGTATGGCATGCGGCAACGCAGAGGTTTGCCATTCTTATAACACCGCTTTGAATTATCGCGGTACGCTCAACCACAAGCGGATCGCCTGTACGGGAAAGAACCTCACCCCTGAATCTGCGGTCGATTTCCTTGATTATCTGATAGATACGGGGAATACGCTCCTTAATAAGCTCCTCGGACCAGCACTCAAGCGCTTCGGGCATAACGGTGTGGTTGGTGTAAGCAACGGTACGGGTTACAAGATCCCACGCCTTATCCCAACCGTAGCCGCACTCGTCAAGAAGAAAGCGCATAAGCTCGGGTATCGAAAGGGTCGGGTGCGTGTCGTTTATATGAATCGCAACCTTTTCCGGAAGATTGTCAAGCGTGTTATATTTTCTTAAATGGCGGTTTAATATATCCTGAACCGAAGCCGAAACAAGGAAATACTGCTGGCGCAGTCTCAACGATTTACCCTCGACATGATTGTCCTCGGGGTAAAGAACCTTCGAAATTGTCTCGGTCATGGCGCGCTGTTCAAGCGCTCTTACATAGTCTCCCTGATTAAAGGCGGACATATCAAAGTCCTGACATTCGGCACTCCAAAGCCTTAATACATTTACGGTCTTGCCGTCCTTGCCCGCAACCATTAGGTCATAGGGAATGGCGTGAACGGTATTGTAACCCGTGTGCTCGATGTGATGGTAGCTTCCGTCCCACCATTCGTTTATTTTGCCGTCGAAATGAACATCAACCGCCGATGCCGGACGCTGTTCAAGCCAAACTCCGCCGCCGGGAAGCCAGAAATCGGGCATTTCGGTCTGCCAGCCGTCAACCAGCTTCTGACGGAAAATACCCAACTCATAGCGTATGCAATAGCCCATTGCCGGATAGCCGCCGGTTGAAAGCGCGTCCAAAAAGCAAGCCGCCAAACGGCCGAGACCGCCGTTGCCGAGTCCCGCATCGGGCTCGAAATCGTAAAGTCTGTCAAGCTTAACCTTGAATTTTGACAAAGCCTTACGCATAGTTTCCGTAAGGTCAAGATTGAAAAGAGTATTCTTAAGCGAACGACCCATTAAGAATTCCATACTGAGATAATAAACAGTCTTTGCCTCTTCGGCGTCCGCCGTTTTTTTAAATTCCGCACGGCGGTCGCTCATTATTTCAAGCAGAACGAGCACACAGGCTTTATAGAAAAGCTCATCTGACGCCTGATCCGGAGTTACGCCGAAATTATGTGATAACTTGCGCTCTATCATTGACGAAAGAGCTGTAATGGTGTATTTAGTCATAAAAGCATCTCCTATACTTATTAAGGTTATTATTTACAATAATATGATACAATATTCGCACGGCTTTTTCAAGATGTAACTGCAACTATTATTGAACGAATAATTATATATATTAAACAAAAAAATGGTTAAATATATATAAATCAGAAAAAAACTAGTGATTTGTAACAATAAACGGACGGTTTTTAAATATAATAAAAGGTCTCCCGAGCGGGGAGACCGTACATCAGATTTCCTCGGTGCCTTCGCACTCAAGATAATCGCCCTTAATGCGGTTTTTGTTAATGACCTGATCAATAACAACAAGCGCACCGAAAACCGCGGCGGCAACCGCAAAAACAGAAAAAATGAATTTTAAAAAGCCTTTCATGTGAAAACCACCTTCCTCTTAAGTAATATTATATCAGTATATCCGTAAAATGTCAATCACATAAAGGGAGCAAATATGTGAAGAATTGCCTGTTTGAGACGGAGCCTTATCGGCCTCTTTTTCCACTCCGAAATATTTATCTCCTCCGACACCTTAAAAAGCTCCTCAAACTGCTTTTTAATATCAAGCACGGTTTCGTTGTCACACACCCACGCGCCGCATTCAAAGTGGAAAATAAAACTGCGGTAATCCATGTTGACAGTTCCCACGGTAGCAATTTTATCGTCTGACAAAAACAACTTGGAATGTATAAAGCCGGGCGTATACTCGTATATCCTTACACCGGCTTCAAGCAGTTCAAGATAGTTATATTGAGTAACTGGGTGAACATACCATTTATCCGGTATATGCGGAGTGATTATCCTCACATCGATTCCCGACTTTGCCGCCATTGTGAGCACCGTTGTCATAGTATTGTCTATTATCAGATACGGCGAGGCAATGTACACATACTTTTGCGCCGTGTTGAGTATCTGCATATAAATACCCTCGGCAGGGTTTTTTTCATTTAACGGGTCGTCGCAGTAGGGAAGTACAAATCCGTCGTCCGCACTGCTGTTATCGGAAAGGTGCGCCTTAATATCTATCTGTCTGCCCGTCGTAAATTCCCACATACAGCAAAACATTGCCAAAAAGCTCTTTACCGCGTCGCCCTTAAGCATAATACCGCTGTCAAGCCAATGACCGAACCTTACCATACGGTTTATATATTCGTCTCCTATATTAAAACCGCCCGTAAAAGCAACAGAGCCGTCTACCACCACGATTTTGCGGTGGTTGCGGTTGTTCATAAATATGTTCATAGACGGTTTTATGGGATTAAATACCGAAACCTCGATTTTTTCTTCCTTGAGCTTTGTAATAAAATTCTTGTGCTGGCGCTTTATGGAACCGAAATCGTCAAAAATAATCTTTACCTCAACGCCGTCATTTACCTTTTTTCTCAGTATTTTGTGTATCTCGTCCCACATATATCCTTCCGCAAGGATAAAAAACTCCATATAAATGTATTTTTGCGCCTTACAAAGTTCCTCTGTAAGCCTTTCAAATATCCTTTCACCGGGAGACAGATATTCGGTTTTTGTATGTCCGTAAAGCGGATAGCCCGATTCGCCCGAAAGATAATCCGCCTGTCTTGAATGGAACATATCGTAATAACGGAGCCTTTCCCTCTCTTCCGTATCATCGGCAAGCAAGGGCAGATAGTGCGATTCGCATACCTCCATTTTTTTGCGAAGATGCGGCAACACTCTGCCGCCGCCCCATAGGAGATAAACGGAAATACCGAAAACCGGAAATAAAAGTATAAAAATTATCCATGCGATTTTATGGCTCGGATTGCCCCTGCGGTTAACTATATAAATAACCATTGCCGCACCCGCAAGCATTGAAACAACATAAAGCGCCGCGGATTTTTCTGTTATGTTGTAAACCACAAAGAAAAGAAATACCAGCTGAACAAGCAGCAAAAATGCCGAAACGATAATTCTCGTCTGTATTCTTATACCTCTTTTTTTCTCTTTCATCAGGCAATCACCCCACCGAATTAAGGTTATTATATGCTTGTGTTAAACTAAAGACAAAATTCCTTTTTCAAAAAAGAAATATCATAAAAATATATAACATTACTTGTTATACGATTCAATTACATATTTTACTTTCTTTCAAATATAATTTCCTCACTTGTTTCAACAAAACCACTTTTAACTGCTGTGTTGGCTGAAGCGAGATTTTCTTTGCTACAATGGTAAGTAACTAATAATCCTTTTGATAGATAATAGTTTGACACATCCTCTAATAGTTGTGTAGCATATCCTTTTTTTCGATGTTGTGGTTCAGTGTATATCCAATCGATTTCTATCAAATCCGCTTTTTCCGTTTTACTTGTACTTAGAAAACAAAAGAGTTTGTCTGACAAAATAGCATAATTCTCGCCATCATACTCTAGAGCCATATGATAGTTGCATTTCACAGTATCCGAGGTGCTACTATCAATTATAGAAATATGTGATTTATTTAACTGCGTGTAATTATTAGATATAGCCGTTTTAGATGCTTTATCTTTATAGAATTGCCTTCGTACTGATATTTTCCAATCATTTTCGTATTTATTTGTATCTAAATCCAGCGGAGTAATTATTGAAACTGTTGTCAATCCTTCGTATAAGCGTATCACACTATCAAAATAATTTATATCTTCAAAATAAATATACAAATCATTGATACCAAACTGTTCAGCTCGTCTGTGAAAACAGAAATTATTATTGTCTCGATAATCAACAAAGATTTCACACATTCCACGGTTATATAAACAAGCTAAGAATTCACAAAATTTCTGTTTTTCGTTGGTGAATATATCTTCTATTTTTTCTAAAGGCTCCATTGTCATATCCCCGATTTTAGTTCATTTCTATGTATGACAAAAATCATACTTCTACATAAGAAATCATACCATACTTTTCCTTGTTTTACAAGGATACATTATAGTATGGTATGACAGTTATTCCTGCCTTGCCTTTAAAATCTCCGATTTTTAGCCTCGGCTTCCCTGTGGGAAGGGCGGCGGACGGATATTTGCCTGTCGATCCAAAACTTACACCTCTTCTGTTTTGATGAGGGTAAAAAAATAGCCCTCCTGCTTAAACTTCTTTAAACAAGAGGGCACTTTGATAAATATTCAATTTATACCTTTGATGAGCGAAGAATAATTTTTTATCCCATCAAACATTTAAGTTTCACACCCTCTCATATAGCGCACTTTTCGAGAGGGTTTGTAGGGGTGGTTTTAGCAATATGATAAATAGTTCAATGAATTATTTGACGATACATATTTAAAACCAATATTCAATTAGCATTTGATAATACCGTATATTAAATTTAATAATAAATGCTAACTTTCTTTATATCCACACCACGGGCAGGAAGTATAACTTTCCTTATATTCCTGACCGCACTTTTTACACACCAATACATTTTCTTTAACATTCTTTTCTTCTAAGAGAATTGAATATATTTTTTCGGTTAAGTCTTCTTCAGGATCTACCCTAAAGAAACCATATAGTGCAACAACCATTCCAATAATAGGGGTTGCAGTATAAATAAACTCGGCGAAAGGACCTGATAGATGTTCTATATAAAGAGTTCGTAAATATATGCCAAATAAAATTAAAACTATCCCTAATAGCATGATTTTAATACTTCTTTTCATATTGCACCTACATCAATTAATATTTACGCTAATCCAGAAACATTGTAATTACCAGACATAACGTATAAATCATTATCATTACTTGATAATGATATGCTTCCAACTCCAATGCTTATACTGTATGAAGCATTAATAATCGAGCTTTTATCGTGAACATAATGCAACGATATTCTTGGAGATGCTGATGAAGACATTTTATCTATATCATAGTATGCATATCCCGCATACATTCCTTGCATAGCGCCCGTATTAGAGGGAATTTTATACGAATAACCAGCCGAATGACTATTAGCGGGGTTCAAATCGACATATTGTGCGGATTCACCTTGACTGTTCATAAGATGTAATCTTAAATTTACTTCACCTGGTATAGCTTCCCAACCGGAATACATTGCCATAGAAAATGAATCGTTTTTTACCTTTACAGGTTTATGCCAAACAAAATTAGGATATACCGTAGAATACAATACAGTGCCACTTGAATTAGTTGTATATGTACCAAAAACAGATATTGTTAAATCGGATTCTGAAATCAAGCCACCACGCGGCTGAATAGCAGACAACCCATCTTCTTCGGACAAAACAAAGTTTTGTGTCTCATATCCGGCGAACTTAATAATATCATTTTTAGATTTTTCATAAATAATTTCTTTTTGAATTTCTGACATAGTATCAATTAAATCTTGAGGAAAACCAGCTTCTAACAAAAAGTCATCAATGCTCACTGTCTGAGCCGCCGATACACCAATAGAACACACAGAGATGGATAAAATTGTGATAATTGCTACCAATTTAATTAATAATGTTCTCTTCTTCATACTATAACTCCTATCAATATTATTTTTCAATCTGTAAATTAAGCGACCTTACCACCTTTAAATTAAAACAAAAAACGCATAAGCTCTGTTTTGAAACAAAGTCTTATGCGTTAACTGCTAATCCCTATATTACCTAGATTTAAATAAAGCGGTGGTTTTCGCACAAGAATTCGTTGATCTGCTAAAATGATTTTCATAGAAAACACATCCTTTCTTTATTTGATTTTATTATAGTGTAATCTACCATATTTGTCAAGAAAAATATGGTAAATGCAGGGCAATAGAAACAACACCCAGCACTTGTTTTTACTCAATTAAAAATATGTAACTACTGCTTTTAGTAGCTATCTTTATAATCTTTGCAGTAATTTCAATGGCAGTTACATTTTAAGATTTTCATATAACACTCGTAAATTTCAGTTTAGCAATACCGATAATACCTGCTATATGTTTTGTTTTAACCATTCTTTATCAAAAATCCTTGATAATAATTTTTTGTTCCTATTGTAGCACAAGCATACCATAAAACATATAATTTTGCAATTCACATAAATTACGGTAAAATTACTTGTTATCGACAATGTTTTTTGTTATAATGATAAAGTAAACAGTATAATCATTTCAAAAGGGAGTGTATTTTATGTTTGAAGAAAAATATAAGCTTTGGTGCGAAAAAGCATTCGGTGACCCCGATCTTGTTTCGGAGCTTAAAGCTATAAAGGGTAACGAAGAAGCTATATCCGACGCATTTTATAAAGACCTTGAGTTCGGCACGGGCGGACTGAGAGGAGTTATCGGAGCGGGAACTAACCGTATGAATATTTATACCGTAGGCAAGGCGTCCCAAGGACTTGCGGCATATGTAAACTCAGTTACAAAAGACGGACGGGTTGCAATAGCCTATGACAGCCGTATTAAATCCGACCTTTTTGCAAAAACAGCGGCTTCGATATTTGCCGCTAACGGAATAAAGGTATATATTTACAAAGAGCTTATGCCTACTCCTATGCTTTCATTTGCGGTAAGAAGACTTAAATGCGACGCCGGCGTTGTGGTTACCGCAAGCCATAACCCCGCAAAGTACAACGGCTACAAGGCTTACGGACCGGACGGCTGTCAGCTCGGTCTTGAAGCGGCGGATTATGTGCTTTCCATCATGAATAAGGTTGACATTTTTGATGATGTTAAAACGACCGATTTTGAAAATGCGGTAAAAGAGGGCAAAATCGAATATATCGGCGACGATATTATAAACGAATACCTCGATTGCGTTATGGCTTGCCGCGTGGCACCGAATACCGATGTGGGAGCTCTCAAGGTAATATACACTCCTCTTCACGGAAGCGGCAACAAGCCCGTAAGAAAAATTTTAAGCAAAATAGGCGTGACAAATGTAACGGTTGTGCCCGAGCAGGAAAAGCCGAACGGCAATTTCCCGACGGCGCCCTACCCGAACCCCGAGATAAGACAGGCGTTTGAGTGCGCTTTAAAGCTTGCAAAGGACATAAAGCCCGATTTACTTCTTGCCACCGACCCCGACTGTGACCGTGTGGGCATAGCAATGCCGGACAAGGATGAATACAAGCTGTTTTCCGGCAATGATGTAGGCGCGTTGCTTCTTGATTTTGTGCTTTCGAGAAGAAAAGCAAACGGCACGCTGCCCAAAGACCCGATTGCGGTTAAAACCATAGTCTCAACCGAGCTTTGCAGAAAGATTGCCGACAATTACGGCTGTAAGCTTATAGATGTGCTTACAGGATTCAAGTTTATAGGCGAGCAAATAACCGAGCTTGAAAAGAAGGGCGAAGAAGACCGTTATGTATTCGGTTTTGAGGAAAGCTACGGTTATTTGGGCGGCACCTATGTGCGCGATAAGGACGCCGTAATCGCCTCAATGCTTATTTGCGAAATGGTGGCATTTTATAAAGCAGAAGGCAAGAACCTTATAGATGTGCTTGACGGACTTTATAAAAAGTACGGCTATTACCTCTGCTCTCAAAAGAGCTTCACCTGCGAGGGCGAAAGCGGTATGAACAAAATTAAGGGCATAATGACCGAGCTTCGCACCAATCCCCCGACCGAAATAAACGGTCATAAGGTGGTAAAGCGCGACGATTACGATACCTCGGTAAGCTACGACACCGTAAACGGCGTTGAAAACAAAATTACTCTGCCTAAATCCAATGTTCTCTGCTATTATATGGAGGACGGCAGTTCGCTTATAGTTCGCCCGTCGGGAACCGAACCGAAGATTAAGATGTATCTCGGCTCTGTCGGAAAGACTATGGAATCATCTGAAAAAGAGCTTTCACTGCTTGCGGATGTAGGAACAAAGCTCCTAGGATTTTAAATTATATTAAAAAGGAACTGCGGACAAAAAGTCCACAGTTCCTTTTTTTGCCCCTAAACGGCTTAAATCACGGGGGCAGGATAATTATTTAAGTCCCAGAACAGAAAGCGGAGACGTCGGCTGTTCGTTTTTGCACACCTCAAAATGCAAATGGCTCTGATCTGCGCACTCTCCCGGCACGGTTGTTACTGTGCCTATACCGTCCCCTGCGGCGATTTTATCGCCTTTTTTAACCTTTAAATCCTTAACGGCTGAATATTTGGAGGTTATTCCGTTGCCATGGTCTATTGTAACAGTTACGCCGAGCGCGGTGCTTTCCTCTATATTAGCTACCGTGCCGCCGCCGCAGGCACTTATAACCGTACCCTCCTCGCAGGCAATATCTATACCTGTGTGTATACGCATATCGCCGTAAGTTGCGGAATACTGTAATTCTTTTTCACTGTAATTTTTTAATATTTCGCCCTGCACCGGCATAGTATATACCTGTGCGGCCGGCTTTTCATCAGAGAAATCCGAAACCGCGGACGAGGACTGATAAGGTTCGTCCGAAACGGTTTTGCCGACATTTTCACTCGGCTTTTCGGGTGCGGACGGAATCGAGCTTACATCATCCGCTATGCTTTGCGAAAAAGATGACTCCTCCTTTGAACTGCTGTTACCGATCTTTCTTTTGTTTATATTAGCCGCCGCAAACCAGGAAGCACCGCCGATGGCAAGCAGACAGCAAGCTGTAACTATAATAAAAGCGGTATTGCTTTTTTTGGGTTTAGAGTGATATTCGGAATATTTCATTTCTATCCGTCCTTTCAATTTATGCCGATTTTGTTCGCTTTATTATTATTGGACAATTATACACACTATATTCCCTAAAAATTTAAAATCAGTTCACAGAAAAGAAAAAATTTTAATTTATTATATAATCGTACCAAAAAGGGAGCCGCACCCGATTTGGTATACTTTCTCTTCAAAAGAGAAGTTCTCTCCTCAAACCCCTTAAAAGTGAAAAAGAGCCGTTTATACGGCTCTTTTTCACCTTTATGCGCAAAAAAACAGCCTGCTTCCGCAGGCTGTTTTTTTATATATTGTTCCATTCTATTTTTGACAATCCGTTTTGTTCTAAAATTTCATTCGTTTTAGAAAAATGGCGGCATCCGAAAAAGCCTCTGTAAGCCGAAAGCGGACTCGGATGAACGGTAATAAGCTTTTTATGAATAGGATTGGTGATTATTCTTGCCTTTCTCTCGGCATTGGCGCCCCAAAGCAAAAACACAACGGGAGTTTCCTTTTTGTTAAGCTCGGATATAACACGGTCGGTAAAAATTTCCCAACCCTTGTCCTTATGGCTGTTGGGACTTCCGGCTCTTACCGTAAGCACGGTGTTAAGCAAAAGTATACCCTGCTTTGCCCAACCGGTCAAATCGCCGTAGGGCGGCATTGTAACGCCTACATCATCTGTTATTTCCTTGTATATATTTACAAGCGACGGCGGCAGCGCAACCCCCTTTTTAACCGAAAAGCAAAGTCCGTGCGCCTGACCCGGACCGTGATAAGGGTCCTGCCCGATTATACAAACCTTTGTATTCGAAAACGGGGTGTATTTAAGCGCGTTGAATATGTCGTGCATATCGGGATAAATTCGGCGGGTAGAATACTCTTCCTTTAAAAAGTTATGCAGCTGCCTATAATACGGCTTTTCCCACTCATCCTTAAGGATGTCGTCCCAATCGTTGTTAAGCCTTACCATAAATCCGTTCCCCTATTTAACAAGCTTGCGCCAAAGCAGAACCGCAATCTGAAGCGGAATTCCCGCGGCAAGTATTATCCATATATTATAGCTGAAAAACTGGAGGCAGAAGCACAGCAGTATCGACCACACAAGGGAGGATATAAGCAAAAACAAAAATCTGCTTTTATGCCATACGACATCAAACACAATAGCCACGATAAGCGATATCGGGACGGACCAGCAAAACACCATCCACACGCCTTTTTTAAGCGCAATATCAAAAGCGATATAAAGCACGGTAGATGTAAGCCACACCGCAAGCACCGACAAAAGGGTTATAATTCTGCGGCGGCTTCTTACTACCGGAGTGGGGTCATTTGCTTTTACTGCCTTTTCGTCCCCCGTAAGATAATCAAGACTTACCCCGTAAAGCCTGCTTAGCCGATACAGAACCTCTATACCGGGCAAGGACTCACCCTGTTCCCACTTTGACACCGCCTTATCGGAATAATTGAGCTTTTCAGCGACTTCAAGCTGGGTAAGCTTATTTTGTTTTCTTAAATCAGATAAATTTTTCGCGATAATTAAATTCAAATTTTCCATAAGTCGATTATAACATATACTTAAAGACAAGTCAAATAAACTTGGTGTTTATATTCCTTCCGAATTAAATTCGGGAATAAATCTTTCGTCAGAGCTTTTACGCTCCTGTATATAAACATTCGAAAAATCCGTATCACATATATAAGACAGTACCTTTTCGTACTCCCTTTTGGTAACCCGACGGTTAATTACGGGCATATTCTCCGCCTTGCCCGTCGGCAGGTATTGGCTCATTATGCTGAAATATGCGCCGGGAGTATTTTTTCTCACCCAGTCGAACACCCGTATTGCCTCATTCGTACCCTGCGGAAGCAATAAATGCCTTATTATAAGGCCTTTTTGCATAATCCCGTTTTTAAATACGCACACGGGCTGTTGTTTGTATTCCTCCGCAATGGACGCCGCGGCATATTCGGGGTAATTTTCCGCTCCGGAATAAATCTTAGCCCTGTCCGCCGTGAGGTATTTCAAGTCCGTAAGGTAAATATCAATATATCCCTTAAGCGCTCTGACGGCGTTTACCGTATCGTAGCCGCCCGTATTATACACAATCGGGATATCGGGCTTATATATCTCAAGCGCCCTTATTACCGCGTGCCAATAATGGCTCGGTGTTACAAGGTTTATATTTTCGGCTCCCTTTTCCTCAAGCTCCTTAAATATATCCGCCAATCTTTCATAGGTTATCGGCTTTCCGACTCCCATATGAGAGACGCCGCAATTCTGGCAAAAAGCGCAGTCAAGATTACAGCCCGAAAAAAAGACCGTTCCGGAGCCGCCCCTGCCGCTTATGCACGGTTCCTCCCAAAAATGCAAAGCAGCCCTTGCCGCTCTCGGCAGCAAAGGCATTTTACAAAAACCGTTTAAATTTTCGTTGTCGGTTCTGAGAGCGTTACACGCCCTCGGACACAGGCTGCATATCATTGTCGTATTTCTCCGGTTTAGGCTTTATTTCGCATATACGGCGGCGCACCTTTAAATCGTCGTAAGTCTTTTTAAAGGTAACCCTTCCGCAGAAGCGGCGGCCGCAGGACGGACATTCGAATCTCGCCGCAAACCAACGGTTGCGGTAACGCCACTTTGAGGTCCGTTTTGCTTTTTTACCGCATTTATCGCACTTGAATTCAAGCTGTCTTTTTTCTATTCTTTCGTCCTTAATATCCGAAATACAATAAGGCTTGAACCTAAGCCGCTTATAAAACTCCGGATCGGCGGTATCCCTTACAAGAGCCGAAAATCTATCCCTGTTATAGCACCTTTTAAGAAGCGCGGCGCAAAGCAGGCTGTCATCACGCGCGGTATGAAGTTCAAGTCCCTCATAGGTCACACCGAGCTTCTCCGCCGCCGCCGAAAGGGAAATCTGATTTTTGTCTTCATACCCCATAAGTCTTAATTCGCCCTGCACAAAGCGCTGCAAATCAAGATATTTCCCTATTGTAAAGGTTTTGCCGTTTAAAAGGAAATCCTCGTTTTCCTTGATTGAATAAAGGTCTGAATCGCTCCAGGTCATAGTAACGGTATCGCCTGCCGCCCACCTGTCATAATCCTCTACCGCTTCCTCAAACGGAACGCCCGCAAGCATTTTTTCCGTGGTAATACCCGTAAGACCCGCAAATCTGCCCGATACTTTTTTTGAAAAGGAGGATCTGACCGTTTTAAGGAATGTATCCTTAATATTAAAAGCCTCGTCCAGCTTTACGGCGCCTATCTGCAAAATCTGATTGATAAATCTTTTGTATTTTACCGAATATGCGCTGTCCCACTCAAGGTCAAGAATAATATACTCCATTATTTCTTTCTCGACTCGGCTTTCATTCTTTCTTCCTTGTTGAGTATGCGTTTTCTTAAACGGATATTATGGGGAGTTACCTCAACCAATTCGTCGTCCTTTATAAATTCAAGCGACTGCTCAAGCGAAAGCTTTGACGGCGGAATAAGGCGCAGTGCGTCATCCGAACCTGCCGCACGGGTATTTGTCATCTGCTTTTTCTTACATACATTGCAGACTATATCCTCATTTTTCGGGTTTTCGCCGACTATCATACCTTCATAAACGGGAGTTCCGGCCCCGATAAACAGCTTACCTCTGCTTTGGGTATTGAAAAGACCGTAGCCTGTAGCTTCGCCCGTTTCGTGCGCTATAATGGAGCCTGTCGAACGCTGTTCTATCTCGCCCTTAAACGGCTGATAGCTGTCGAACACATGGCTCATTATTCCGTTGCCGTTGGTATCTGTAAGGAAGTGCGCTCTGTAACCCAAGAGGCCCCTTGACGGAATTAAAAATTCAAGGTGAGACGCACCGCCTTCGCGGGTACCCATATTTTTAATTTCTGCTTTTCTGGTGCCGAGACGCTCCATTACCGCTCCGACATATTCCTCTGGAACCTCTATCATAAGAAGCTCGATAGGCTCTAAAAGCTCGCCGTTTTCGCCGTGCTTATAAATAACCTGCGGAGGAGATACCTGAAACTCATAGCCCTGACGGCGCATTGTTTCAATAAGTATTGAAAGATGCAGCTCGCCTCTGCCCGAAACCTTAAAGGTATCCGCCGAATCTGTCTCCTCAACACGGAGGCTTACATTTGTCATAACCTCTTTGAACAGACGGTCCCTCAAATTTCTTGAGGTTACAAACTTACCGTCCTTACCGGCAAACGGCGAATTGTTTACCATAAAGTTCATAGAAAGAGTCGGCTCGTCTATTTTTACAAAGGGGAGCGGCTCGATACAGTCGGGAGAACAGGCGGTCTCGCCTATTTCAAGGTCCGCAATACCCGCAACCTGAATAATATCCCCGACAGACGCGCTTTCCTCCTCTACACGCTTAAGGCCTCTGTACATAAACAGCTTTGCAATCTTTACATTCGAGGTTGTGCCGTCCTTATGGCACAGTGCAACAGTCTGTCCTACCTTTACAGTACCCCTTATAACTCTGCCTACGCCTATTCTGCCAAGGTAATCGTCATACTCGATATTTGAGAAAAGTATCTGCAAGGGTGCTTCCGGATCCCCCTCGGGCGGAGCTATTTCTTTAATTATTTCATCGAAAAGCGGCTTCATATCCGTTCCGGGTGTTTCGGGCGAATATGTAGCATATCCGTCTCTGCCCGAAGCGAAAATAACGGGGAATTCTATCTGATCTTCATCGGCGCCGAGCTCTATAAACAAATCAAGCACCTCGTCCACAACCTCGTGCGGGCGTGCCATGGGACGGTCAATCTTATTAATAACCACAACCGCCTTTTTACCGAGCGCCAGCGCCTTTTTAAGCACAAAGCGTGTTTGCGGCATACAACCCTCGAATGCGTCTACAAGCAGCAAGACGCCGTCTACCATCTGCAAAATGCGTTCAACCTCGCCGCCGAAATCGGCGTGTCCGGGTGTGTCTACTATATTTATACGCACGCCGTTATACATAACGCTGGTATTTTTTGAAAGTATGGTTATTCCTCTTTCCCTTTCAAGGTCGTTTGAGTCCATAACTCTCTCGTTTACCGCTTCATTGGTACGGAAAGTTCCGCTCTGCTTTAAAAGCTGGTCGACAAGCGTTGTTTTGCCGTGGTCAACATGCGCTATTATTGCTATGTTTCTTAAATTTTCGATTTTAGCCATATTCTTACTTCCTTTATTTCTGTACAAACGAATATTATACTATACACGGATTTTTTTGTCAACCGGAGCGCATTTCGGCAAGCGCCGTTTCCATTTCGGCGTGTATCATATCGCCCAACTCATGCGTTGCCATATCCTTATATTTTTCATAAGGAATAACATCAAGTACCCTGAGTTCAACCGTGGTATGCCGCAGGAACATTCTCTTCGGAATGGACCTTGTATTATTTATAGCGCATACCGCAATATCGGCGCCTGCACGGTAGGCAATTTTAAACGAACCGTTCCTGAACGGCAGAAGCTCGCAGGTCTTGCTTGTATAGCCCTCGGGGAAAAGCCCTATCGACGCCTTGCCCGATTTTAAAATTCTTGCCGCTTCTATTACCGTTTTTGCCGCCGCCCGGTCATTTTCCCGGTCTATCGGCAGGCAGTAAAGCCTGTGCATTGCTTTTGCTATAAACGGCATAGTTTTGTATATGTCCTTTTTCCCGATAAATCCCAAATTTGAATCGGGAAAAACCGAAAGCATAATAACAGGGTCGAAATCGTGCTGATGATTGCACACAAACAGCATTCTTTTATCCGGGTCTACCCTTTCGATTCCCGTAACCTTAACGCTTACCCGTGTAAGCTTTAAGAGCAGCGGTATCGTTATGTTTGCAAGCCTTCTGAACGCGGCGGTACCCTTCGGCGTCTTGTTCACATTTGCCGTGGCTATCCATATACAGGTTACGGCAAGGTGCAGAATTACAAGACCTAAAAAAAACGCAATAAACAGCACCGGAACCAGCCACCATGAGTACGGATGTCTTAAAATATCAAAAAAATTATCAAGCACGGGTATAAGCACGGCGCTTAACACCAAATACACATAAAACATAATGCCGCTCCTAATTTTGCTTTCTTACTATGCCGTATTCATCATAAAAGTTATAATACGGGCAGTTATATGTCTGTGAAGACAAAAATCTCTGCATTTCGTCCTCGTCGAGATTTATTTCACAGTACATACAGTTGCTTTCTTCGTCATACAAATAGTTAGCACAGCTCTCGCAGGCTGTTTTTTTCATTGCTTTTTCCAATTCGTCGCCTTCTTTTTAAGCGCAACGGCTCTTTCATAAACTGCGCTGTAACGCCCGTTTTTAAGATTCGGGAACGCTTTTACTATACGGCGGTGTACAAAATTTCTTTTTTCGAACGCCGCCGAAAATTCCTGCTTTTTCTTTTCGTATTCTGCCTTAAGCTCATCTATCTTAGGTTTGTTTTCAACAGCTATTTCGCTGCCCTTTTCCTTTGCGGCAATCGTGGTATCGCTTATGTTTTCACCGATTTTATCGGAAATAGCGCGAAGCGCCTTTTCCGCTTCAAGCAACGCTCCAAGCTTTTTCGGCATCTTTGCAAGCTCCGTTACCGTAATCACAAAATCGGTAATAAACGCCGCCGCAAAAACCGAAAGAAGTATTATTCCCGGTACAGCGGGCATTTTTACTATAAGCATATATACAAAGCGGTGTACGGCACCCACAATAAAGGTTGCCGCAAGTCCCCACAAAACGGTAAACTTTAAGCATATATATCCCTTTATATTAAAGGGCATATCCGAATAGTCCCACCATTTATCGTGGAAAAATTTTTCAAGCACAAAGCCCGTAACAAATTCAAGGGCGGTTGTAAGCGCGGCGGAGCCTAAAAACAGTAAAATAAGATTTCCCTTAAGTCCCCACAAGGCAGTTACCACAATAAGCATTCCGAAGCCGTAAATAGGACATACGGGACCGTTTAAAAAGCCTCTGTTTACAAACTTTCCCTTATTTACCGCGGCAAACGCAACCTCTGAGCACCAGCCCAAAAACGCATATATCAAAAATATCCATGCTGCCTGATATAAATTTTGCGGCATAGTATTCCCTCCTATCAGTCCATCGGCGGTCCATCGTTATCCTCCGGTGCAGTCGGAGTGTCCTCCGATTCCGGCTTTGACTCAGGAACGGACTCATCCGAGGAGGTCTGACTTTCCGTTTTGCTTTCATCATCGGATGACGCATTGCTCTGCGGCGGTTCGGATGTAACGGTCGATGTTCCCGAACTGCTTTCAGACGGCTTTGACGGCTCGGAGGTTACATCTGATTCCGGCTTGGATGAAGTAATACGAGAAGCCGAACTGCTGCTCGAAGACGGCTTTTTAGAGGCTGTCTGCGATGAATTCCGATTTGCGTACCAATCGTTCTTTTCAACACCGTTAGCCTCTATATAATCCTCGGGTTTTATATCGTCATAAAAGAAAGCATGAATAAGCTTTTTTGCATAATCTATGTCATAATAAATGCAGGAGCCGACGCCGCTTATGCTTTTTGATGGCATCTGATACTCGGTAAGAGGTATTCGGGACTGCTCAAAGGTAGGTGACGAAAGAAGGATATTAAACGCAAGGCTTAATATTTCCGAGTATGAAAGAGAGGTTTCACTGCACGGCATAAGCGCCTTTGCAAGCGACATATATTTGCCCTTATCAAGCTTTACAGCCTTATTGAAAAGCTGTTCCATAATATAGCGCTGACGGTCGGTTCTGCCGTAATCGTCGTTTGTACCCTCGAAGTTTTTGGCATGTCTTATTCTTGCATACGCCGTAGCCTGTATTCCGTTAAGGTGGTATGTTCCCGCTTTTTTAATATAGTATTTTTCGGGCGAAACACCTTTATTGTAGCAAATTTCCGCAACCGTTCCGTTGAAGCCGTAATTCACCTTTTTACCGTTTTCATAGCCCGGAATATCAAGCTCGCCCTCCATAAGCTGTACATCCACACCGCCTACGGCCTCGATAATATCCGACATACCGTAAAAGTTAACCGTAGCGTATTCCGAAATATCAAGTCCGAAAACGGTGTTAAGCGTCTTTATCGCAAGCTCGGGACCGCCTTTAAAGTATGCGCTGTTGATTTTATTGTATGTGGTCTTGCCGTTATAGGTTATGGGGACCAGCGTATCTCTCATTACCGACACAAGTTTTACCTTTTTTGTCTCGGTATTAAGGCTCATTATCATAATACTGTCCGAGAGACCCTTAAATGATTTGGGGTCTCGTGTATCTATCCCGAAAAGCGCGATATTTACAACCTTATCGTTAATAATGCTTTCAAAGCCCAAGTCATCGGGATTTTTCGTTATATTATTATAATTATAATTGAATATTATCCTTAGAGCGCCCACAGCTATCGCAAAAACAAGAACAACCGAAGTACAGCTTAACATCGTTACACGCTGCCATTTTTTACAGCCTCTCCACCAACGGGTAAATTTATTGCTCCGTCTCTTCTTTTTGTAGTGACCCGGCTTAACCTTACTGCTGCTTGAAATATCCTCGAAATCGATTTTTCCGCTTTCCGAAGAAGAATAGATATCCTCCCCGATAAAGTCAAACATATCGTTATTTTTTTCCATATTCACACCCAAAATTTAATATTTTCCGTTAAATCAGCTCTTTGTATATACTGCTTTTTTTAAGACCGGAGACCTCTGCCGCTTCCTTAGCTGCCGACGAAGTGGACTTCCCCTCTTTAATCAGTCTCTTTGCCAGCTTTACCGCGTCTTCAAGCGAATACTGCTCTGTGTTTTCCCGTCTTTTCCCCTCTATAATTAAAACAAATTCGCCCTTAGGAGTATTTTCCGAATAATATTCAGCCGCCGCCGAAAGGGTTGTTCCGTTTACCGTTTCGTGAATTTTGGTAAGCTCCTTTACAAGCGCTATTTTTCGGTCTCCGAAAACCGCAAGCATATCCCTTAGGGTTGCGGGCAGCTTGTGAGGCGCCTCGTAAAATATCATTGTCCGACTTTCGTTTTTAACCTCTTCAAGATGCTTTTTTCGGCTTATTTTATTTACCGATAAAAAGCCCTCAAAGCAAAATCTGCCGCTCTCCATTCCCGATATGCTGAGCGCCGTTACAAGCGCGCTGGGACCGGGCACTGATTCCACGCATATCCCGACCTCGTGCGCCTGTCTAACAAGATCCTCTCCGGGGTCCGATATTGCCGGCATACCCGCGTCCGAAACAAGTGCGCAGCTCTCGCCGTTTAAAATTCTTTCTATTATAAGATTTCCTTTGCTGTTTTTATTATGCTCATAATAGGAAAGCATTTCTTTTTTTATGCCGAAATGATTTAACAGCTTTACCGTGACGCGCGTATCTTCCGCGGCGATAAAATCCGCCTCGTCAAGCACTCTTACCGCACGGGGGCTCATATCCTCAAGATTTCCTATCGGAGTACCGACCACATAAAGTTTTCCGCTCATATTTTAAAGATAAGCCTCCTTATAAGGGCCGTAAATTCTTATCATTTCGGGCGAGAACCCATCATCCTCATACACATAAAGCGTAGGCTCTATGCGCATACCTGTCTTCGCGCATTTTCTGCCCTCAATAAGAACAAGCCACGGTTCCTTACCCGTTCTTTGGCAGACAAGTCTCATCCGCTTCGGCTCTAATTTGTACTTGCTCATAAGCGTGAACAGCTCCGAAAGTCTTTCGGGTCTGTGGCACATACAAAGTCTGCCCGAGGTTTCAAGCAGGCGCGCCGAGACCGAAATTACATCCCCAAGCGTGCAGGCTATCTCGTGTCTTGCCACGGCGCTTACCGAATCGTTATTCTTAAGTCCCCCGTTCGGCGCCTTGTACGGCGGATTGCAGGTAACAAGCGTGTGACAGCCGAAGCCTATCTTACCCTTTAAATCGTTAAGGTCTGAATTTATAACGGTAAAATTATCGGTTTTAAGTTCACTGCTTGTCCGTTTTGCCAGTGCGGCGGCTTCCTCGCTTATATCTACCCCTGCAGCGGATTTAAGATTGCCGTCCCTTAACATCAAAAACGGAATTATACCGCACCCCGTCCCGAGATCTACCAAAGTATCACTTTTTTTCGCCTTTGCAAAATCCGCCAGTATTACGGCGTCCGTCCCAAAGGTGTGATGAGCGGATACATTTATGAAAAAGCCCTTGCCGAGCGGTTCCTTTTTTATTACGCCCGCGTCCATTTTACTCCCTGCGGCGTATCCTCAAGAATAATTCCCATTTCCTTTAATTTATCTCTTATCTCATCGGCGGTTTTAAAATCCTTTGCCTTTCTGGCATTGGTACGCTTTTCGATAAGTTCCTCAATCTCGCTGTCAAGCGATTTTTCTTTCCTGTTATAAACAAGTCCCAAAACGCCTGTGAGTTGGTCGAACATATCTGCGCATGCGTTAAGTGTGTTTTTCCCTGCGCCTGCGGCTATGGCGGTGTTTATATCCCTTACAAGCATAAATATTGCGGCAAGCGCGTCGGCGGTGTTAAGGTCGTCGTCCATAGCGGCGGTAAACTCCGCCTTGCGTTTTTCTATGAAATCCGGAATTTCTCCGCCGTCAGGCGCTGTTTTAAGTGCAAAATCAATATTATCGCGGCAGGTATAAAGCCTTTCAAGCGAATTCTGAGCCTGCGTTATAACATCAAGCGAATAGTTGATGGGACTTCTGTACTGGCACGCAACCATCATATAACGAATCGGCTCATATCCGTATTTTTCGGCAACATCACGCACGGTAAAGAAGTTATTAAGCGACTTCGACATCTTGTGGTTATCCACATTGATAAATCCGTTGTGCATCCAGTAGTGCGCAAATTCACAGCCGTTTGCCGCCTCGCTTTGAGCTATTTCGTTTTCGTGGTGCGGGAAAATAAGGTCAAGACCGCCGCAGTGTATGTCTATGGTTTTGCCGAGATAACGGCACGCCATTGCCGAGCATTCAATATGCCAGCCGGGTCTGCCGTTGCCCCACGGCGACTCCCAATAAGGCTCGCCCGGCTTTGCGCCCTTCCAAAGGCAGAAATCCATCGGGTCTTCCTTTATTTCGGCAACGCCGATTCTGGCGCCTGCCTCAAGGTCCTCAAGCGGCTGATGGGAAAGCTTGCCGTACCCCTCAAATTTTTTCGCGCGGTAATAAACATCTCCGCCGGACTCGTAAGCGTATCCCTTTTCCATAAGAGCGGAAATAATATCCTGTATTTCCTTTATGTTTTCGGTGGCTCTCGGGTGTACCGTAGCCTGTCTTACATTAAGACCCTTGGCGTCCGTCCAAAATTCCTTTATATATCTTTCGGCAATTTCGGGAACGGTAAGACCCTCCTCGTTTGCCTTTTTTATAAGCTTATCGTCAATATCGGTGAAATTCTGAACAAATGTCACCTTATAGCCCTGCCATTCAAGATAACGGCGGAGCACATCGAAAACGCAAAGCGGTCTTGCGTTTCCTATATGAATATAGTTATAAACCGTAGGGCCGCAGGCGTAAATTTTAACCTCTCCCTCTTTTATCGGCTTAAACTCGTCTTTTTCTCTTGTAAGGGTGTTAAATATCTTCATTGCTTTCTTCTCCCTCTATTCCTCCGACTGCCTTTTCAAGCTCGTGTATCCGTTTTTCAAGACATTCCATTTTTTGCTTTACGGGGTCGGGAACATGAATTTGGTCAAGGCTTTGAGCGCAGCCGACCTTTTTACCGTCCTGACGGACAACTCTTGCCGGAACACCGACAACCGTACAGTTGGGCGGAACCTCCTCAAGTACAACGGCGCCTGCCGCTACCCGTGAATTATCGCCTATTTTAAACGGTCCCAAAACCTTTGCGCCCGCGCTTATCATAACATTGTTGCCGACGGTCGGGTGGCGCTTACCGGTATCCTTGCCGGTACCGCCAAGCGTTACGCCCTGATAAATAAGCACATCGTCTCCTATCTCGGTTGTTTCGCCTATTACTATCCCTGTGCCGTGGTCGATAACCAAGCGTCTGCCTATTTTAGCTCCCGGATGAATTTCAATTCCTGTTTTTCTTACCGCGCGCTGTGAAACAAACCTTGCGAGAAACAAAAGTCCGTGCGTATAGTAAAAATGCGCTCTGCGGTACATTCTTATCGCTTTAACGCCGGGGTAAAGCAATAAGACCTCTAAAAAGCTTCTGGCCGCGGGGTCTCTGTCCCTTACAGCCTGAACATCCTCTCTTATCCTGTCAAACAAGAAAACGCCCCCTATTTTGAAGGATCTACATATTCTCTGCTGTCAAGCAGATAAATTATGCCCGATATAATACATAATACGGCGGAAACCCAGAAAAGTATACTTATTATAATTCCGCACACAAAGGCAAAGCCTTCGCCTCCTACCGAAAAATCGTCTATAAGCACATATGAGAACAGCGCAAATATAATACCTACCATCTGGCTTACCGTTTTGCATTTGCCCCACATATTGGCGGCTATTACCTTGCCGCCGCTTGAAACAACCACAAGACGGAGCGAGGAAATAAGAAATTCTCTGAACAGCACGATAAACGCAATCCATGTGACCTGCCAGCCGATTCCCATTTTTATAAATCCCAAAAACGCGGCGGTTGTAAGCATTTTATCCGCAAGCGGGTCAAGGAACTTGCCGAAGTCGGTAATCATATTGTACTTTCTTGCCATTTTTCCGTCTATCATATCCGTAAGCGAAGCGGCAACAAAAAGTATGAGCGCCACGGTATAGTGATACGGAAAATCTATCATAAGAGCCGCCATAAAAAACGGTGTTGCGATTATTCTGCCTATTGTAAGCTTATTCGGTGTGTTCATTCTTCCAGCTCTCCCAACAAATCATAATCGAGTGTATCGTTTATTCTGACCTTTACAAAATCGCCTATTACGAGCTGACGGTCGGACATAAAGAATATTTTTCCGTCAACCTCGGGAGCGTCGGCAGGCGTTCTGCCGAAATAACACTTTATGTAATCGTCCCAGCCCTCTATAAGCACCTCGGTTACCGTTCCGATTTTCTCCTTATTCTTTTCCGCGGATATTGTAAGCTGCGACTCCATTATGTTTTCCATACGGTCCTGCTTTACCTGCTCGTCTATCTGGTCGGGGAAAAGCGCCGCCGCGGTATCTTCTTCGGCGGAATAGGTAAAGCAACCTAATCTGTCAAACCGCTTCTCCTTTACAAAACGGGCAAGCGAACAAAACTGCTCGTCGGTTTCCCCCGGAAAACCCGTTATAAGCGTAGTGCGGACGGTAACGCCGGGTACACGCTGTCTTATTTTATCTATAAGCGCGGAAAGGCTGCCGTAATCTCCCCTGCGGTTCATTCTTTTAAGTATCTCGCCGTCCACATGCTGAAGCGGTATATCAAAATACTTTACAAGCTTTTCTTCCCTTGCAACGGTATCAAGCAATTCGTCCGTAATCCTGTCGGGATAGGTGTAAAGCGTTCTTATCCAGTGAAGACCGTCAATTTTGCAAAGCTCGGTAAGCAGCTTTGAAAGCATCGGTTTGCCGTAAATATCCTCGCCGTATGCCGTGGTATCCTGCGCTACAACGGTAAGCTCGCGAACACCGCCTCTTGCCAGCTTTTCGGCTTCCTTTACGCAGTCCTCGATAGTGCGGCTTCTCATTCTGCCCCTTATTTTGGGTATCGCGCAATAGGTACAGCAGTTATCGCATCCGTCCGCCACCTTTAAATAGGTGCTGAACGGATAACCGCCCAAAATTCTGTCTCCGTTTAATGAGAGGTCGGCTTTTTCGGCAAAAAAGTTTTTACGGTTTCCTTTTATAGCCTCCGTTACTATTTTTGCAATATCCCCGTCTGCGCCGATACCCGCGCAGACATCAACCTCGGGTATTTCCTCGGTAACATCGTCACGGTAACGCTCCGCAAGACAGCCCGTAACTATAAGCGCCTTGCATTTTCCCGTTTTTTTATACTGCGCAGCTTCAAGAATATTCTCTATCGCTTCTTTTTTTGCTTCCTCTATAAAGCCGCAGGTATTTATAATTATAGCGTCCGCCTCCGCTTCGGGCACGCCTATCTGAAATCCGGCATTTTTAAGGGTTGCCAACATCATTTCGGCGTCAACCTGATTTTTAGGGCATCCGAGCGACACCATACTTACCTTGTACATAATCACACTATTCCTCGCTGTATTCAAGCTCTTCGCTGTATTTTTTAAGCACATCTCTTACCGCCCCGAAGGAAAATCCCTTCCTTATCAGTGCGGCATAGACCTTTTCCGGTCCGTTTTCCGTTTCAAGCTTCCGTGCGTATTTCTTTTCGATTACCGCGCGTATCTGCGCTTCCTCGTCGGTTTCAAGCCTTGCGACCGTTTCTTTTGCAAGCGCCGTCGGCACGCCTTTTTCAATAAGCTTTCCAATAGTCTGCCTTGCAGATATATCGGCGTCCGCACATCTTTGCGCAAAGTTTTCGGCAAATCTGCGGTCGTCTATAAGACCTACCTCGACAAACCTCGCGATTACCGCCGCCGAGGCTTTTTTGTCAAACCCTGCCTCGGTAAGCTTTTTATACATAGTCTTCTCGGTGCGGTCGGCACGGTCAAGATACCACAGCGCCCTTGATTTGGCACGGCGGTATTCCGATTCGTACCTGTATTCCGCAAGCTTTTCTTCTGTAATGTCAGTTTGCGGCTTTATACAAAAATCGTCGCAAACCTCATTGTCAAGCAGAACCTCGCCGCCGTCCTCAAATGTTATGAGAGTTAAGTGCTTTTTCTGCCTTTTTACGGACGATACCTTCATCAGTCGTCAACCGCTATGTCTATATCGACCTTTTTGTGCGGTCTGATATTTTCGGGAGAGGTAGTCTCTATAACCGGCTCGTCATCCTGTTGTTCGGAAGCGGCGCCCGTAACTTCGCTGCCCGTTTTAACGGCGGCAAAGATTTTATCCTCGATTTCCTGAGCCAATTCGGCATTGTCCGAAAACAGCTTTTTAACGGTATCTCTGCCCTGTCCCAAACGAGTCTCACCGTAGTAGAACCATGCGCCCGATTTTTTAAGCACACCGGTCTCTACGCCTACATCAACAAGCTCGCCCACATGGGAGATACCCGTGCCGTACATAATATCAAACTCTGCGGTTTTAAACGGCGGAGCTACCTTATTCTTTACTATTTTTACCTTTGTGCGGTTGCCTATAACCTCGGCGCCGTCCTTTATCTGCTCACCCTTGCGGACCTCGATACGCACGCTTGAATAAAACTTAAGCGCTCTGCCGCCCGTGGTAACCTCTGGGTTTCCGTAAACAACTCCGATTTTTTCACGAAGCTGGTTTATAAATATCGCCGCGCAATCGGTCTTTGAAAGCGCACCCGTAAGCTTACGGAGCGCCTGAGACATAAGACGGGCAAGCTGACCTACATGGGAGTCGCCCATTTCGCCCTCGATTTCCGCCTTTGTTACAAGCGCCGCAACCGAGTCGATAACTATAATGTCAATAGCGCCCGAACGAACCAGAGCCTCGGCGATTTCAAGCGCTTGTTCGCCCGAATCGGGCTGAGAAACAAGCAGGCTGTCAATGTCAACACCAAGCTGTTTTGCGTAAACAGGGTCAAGTGCGTGCTCAACATCTATAAATGCGGCGGCGCCGCCTGCCTTTTGCGCCTCGGCAACGCAGTGGAGCGCAACCGTAGTTTTACCCGAGGATTCGGGACCGTATATCTCAACTATTCTTCCCTTAGGTATACCGCCTATACCGAGCGCTAAGTCAAGCGTCAGAGAACCCGTATGGATAGCGCCCACATTCATGGCGACATTTTCACCGAGTCTCATAACAGCGCCCTTGCCGAACTGCTTTTCTATCTGCTCCATCGCAGTTCTGAGGGCTTTTTCCTTGCCCTCTGTTTCCGTAACCTTTACAGGTATTTTTAAACCGTTATTTTTCTGAGCCATATTTGTCCCTCCGTTTATTCTTTAAAGCCGTAAACCGCGCGGTCCACTCCGTTTAAGTCCTTTTTTATATCCGTTTTTTCAAAGCCTGCGCCGTCAAGCAGTTCTTTCACCGCCTGCGCCTTGCCTATACCTACTTCAAACGCCAACATACCGTCTTTTTTAATACTTTTTTTATAATTTTCAATGATTGCACGGTAAAAATCAAGTCCGTCTCCGGGACTTAAAAGCGCCGTTTCGGGTTCGTACCTTGTTTCGGGGGAGATAATGTTCATTTCTTCCTCGTTAATATACGGCGGATTGCTTACAATAAGGTCAAAGCTTTTATTACTTAAATCTCCGCGGAGTACATCTCCCGTTACAAGCTTTGTGTTACAGGCTTCGTGTCTTTCCCTGTTCCTTTCGGCATACCGTGCCGCCTCCGAAAATTTTTCAAGCATAGTAACAAAGGAAGAAGGCACTTCCTTTGCTATTGTTATTCCTATACAGCCGCTCCCCGTACAAAGGTCGAGCGCCTCGGGCTTTTCCTTATCCTTTAATACTTTTATACATTCCTCGGCAAGAATTTCAGTATCCGCTCTCGGCACAAGCACACCGGGACCCACATAATAATCCCTGCCGTAAAACGCCCATTCGCCGAAAATATACTGAAGCGGATAACGAAGCTCTCTTTGTTTTATTATCGCGGTAAGGTTATTGCTTTGAAACTCCGTAAGGCTGTTTGTATAATTCATAAGTATTTCGGAATTTGAAAAGCCGGTTATATGCTTTATTATCTGCTTTGCCTCGAATACATAATCCTCTATTCCGGCATTTTCAAGTGCCTTTTTTGTGCTGTTGTACGCTTCAAAAATGTTCATTCTTCCGCGCCGTCCGTTTCCCCGTCCTGTTCATCCACACTGCGGTCAACATCGGGTACTGTCGGCTCGCACGCTTTAAGCACCGCAATAGCGACCTCAATCATATCGTCCTCAGGCTCCTTTGTGGTTATTCTTTGAAGCCAAAGTCCGGGTGCGGAAACGATTTTTGTGAACAGATTGTCGTATCTTCCGCAAACACGCAAAAGCTCATAACCCGCTCCGCAAACTATCGGAATAAGCAGTATTTTTATTATGACCCAAAGCCACGCCGCATTGTAGACGCTCGGGAATATAAGCTGTATTATCGTGGAAAAAATAACGCTTATAAGTATCATCAGTATCATAAACGAGGTTCCGCACCTCGGGTGAAAGCGGCGTTGCTTCCTTACATTTTCGACCGTAAGCTTAAGACCCTTTTCGTAGCAGAAAATAGTTTTATGCTCTGCCCCGTGGTACATAAACACGCGCTTGATGTCCTGCATCAACGAAACCGCCCAAACATATATAACAAATATCGTAAGCTTTAAAAGCTGTTCAATGCTTGACCGCACGACAGGAGTGAAATCCGTTTTGAATAAAAGACGGAGCCCTGACACCGCAAGCCTCGGCAAAAGCATAAATAAAATCACCGCCAACGCAACGCCCAGCACCGTACCTATGACCATAACCGTGTTAAGTAATGCGTTGCCGTTCTTTTTTTCTTCGGGTTTCTTTTCTTCCTCAAGGTCGGTAAAGCCGGATTTTTCAGCCGACATCATCATAGCCTTATAGCCTTGAACCATTGATTCGATAAATCCCGTTATTCCTCTTAAAACAGGAAGCCTTAAAAGCTTAAAGCGTTCCTTTATATCTGTGCCGCGAAGATAGGAAATATCTATTGTTTTGTCCGGACACCTTACGGCAAGAGCGGTCTTTTCCGGACTTTTCATCATAATTCCCTCTATAAGTGCCTGACCGCCGATTGAAGTGTATTTAGCCATTTGGTTCTCCTTTGCTCTCGTTATCCTGCGGCACATCGTCCGTTTCTTCCGTTTGAGCCGCAGTCTCTGGCTCGTACAGCGGCAGAACTATTGTAACGGTAGTCCCGACGCCCTCGGTGCTTTCTATAAATAAAAGACCCTTATGCTGTTTTATTATCTCGTCCGCAACCGCAAGACCTATTCCCGAACCCCTGACAGTCTTATTGGCTTTATAAAACTTTTCCTTTACACGGTCAATGTCCTGTGCAGGTATGCCGACGCCCGTATCCTTAACGGTAATCCTGGCACAGCCCTCCTCGCTTGTCTGGTCAACAAGCACCTGACCGCCCTTTTCGGTATATTTAACCGCATTATCTATAATGTTGATAAACACCTGCTTTAATCGGTTCTGATCTCCTAAGACCAAAGTGTCCTCCGCGGGACGGGTGAATATAAGCTCGATACCCTGCTGTCTTGCAAGCTCGATATACATATCCACCGACTCGCCCAAAAGCTCGGAAACATTAAGCGGCTGGAAAACCACCGACAGGCGTCCCGTTTCCATTCTTGAAAAATCAAGCAACTCCTCAACAAGTCCCGAAAGCCTGTCAGCCTCGGACAAAACCACATCCAGTCCCCTTTTTACAAGAGCCTCGTCCGTTCCGACCGACATTTTCGCGGTCTCTCCCCAGCCCTTTATCGCGGTAAGCGGCGTCCTCAACTCATGCGATACCGAGGAAATGAAATCATTTTTTAAATTTTCCGCCTCGGAAAGCTCCGCCGCCATATAATTTATCGTATCGCACAGTTCGCCGATCTCGTCGTTTTTATTTATTTCTATTCGGGAATTAAAATCTCCCATTGCTATTTTACGGGCGATATTGCTTACATCTCTTATCGGTCTTACAATGGAGCTTATAAAGAACAGTCCCGAAAACGCACAGAGCGCCAATATTACCATTCCGGCAAAGACAAGCATAAGCACAAACCACAGTATGGTATGGTTAAGCGTTTTAAGGGAGCTTATCCATCTGTAAGCGCCCAAATATCTGCCGGCGGAATCGTAAATGACCGTGGTGCAGGCAAGCACCGGCTCGCCCTCCGCCGTTTTGGTCTTGACCGTCGCACTGCCGCCGTTTTTCTTTGCCCTTTCGTAATCGGGCATACGCTGGTCGCTCGGCTGAAATCCCGTTGTTGTAACAACAATATTGTCGTGGCGGTCTATAACCTGTACCTCAAGCTTTGTTTTGCTTTCAAAATCACCCGCAAGCTCCACCGCCTTGTCCTTAAAGCCTGCGCCCGAAACAGAGGAAAGTGAATTAAATTCGTAGGTAAGGTCATCCGCCATTACCTGCATACGCTCGGTATAAACGGAATTGAGAAATACCGAAAACGCCACTATAACCGTGCTTACTATAAGCACAACTATAAGAAACATATTAAAAAACCATCTTACCGCTATACTTTTAAACTTTATTTCAAGCTGCACGGTTACTCCTCCTTTCGGGTTATTTTATACTTTTTAATGGGTGTTCCATTTATAGCCCATTCCCCACACCGTTACAAGGTGCTTCGGAACAGACGGGTCGTCCTCCACCTTCATACGAAGTCTTCTTATATTGACATCAACGATTTTTTCCTCGCCGAAATAATTTGTGCCCCAGACCTTATTAAGTATGTCTGTTCTGTCAAGCGCAGTATCGGGATTGTTGAAAAAATACTCTATCATCTGAAACTCAACCTGAGTAAGCTCGATATTTTTGCCGTTTTTAAGCAGTGTTCTGCGGCGGAGATTGAGCGTAAATTCTCCCAAGGTTATATCGTCCGCAGGTCTTACATCTTGCTTTGCGGACTGCATTTCAACACGCCTGTAAAGCGAATCCACCCTTGCCAACAGCTCTGTCGGACTGAACGGCTTTGTTATGTAATCGTCCGCTCCTATCATAAGCCCGCTTATTTTATCCATTTCCTGCGTTCTCGCGGTAAGCATTATAATTCCGAGCGTCGCGCTGCGTTTTCTCAATTCCTTGCAAAGAGTAAAGCCGTCCATTCCGGGCATTGAAATATCAAGCAGGGCAATATCAAAGCCCTCCGAGTCGTTGTCGTAAATATCAAGCGCCTCTTCTCCGGAGCCTGCCTCTACTATGGTGTAACCGACCCTTTTAAGGTTAATTGCCTCAAATTCACGAATAGCCGCCTCGTCCTCAACAATCATTATCCGTTTCATATTTTCACTCCGTTTCTCAGTCGATCAGCTTAAAGTTCTTTCGTACATCCTCTTCCGTGATTTCTTCGCCCGCACCCTTTCCGATTTTGCAAAGGTAGGAAGAAATACCGTCGTGAGTTATTTCGCTGTAACCCTTATTTTTATACTTACCTGCGTCCCAATCGGATTTTTTCACCGTCATAAAGCTTACAAGCATATTTCCCGGCATACCGGATGCACTGTCGTAGCTGTATATTTCTCTTAAATGCGCGGAAGCGTCCTTTAAAACCGCAATCTGACCCGCCCATTTTGAAGATATCGTATAATAATATCCGTCCGTGTCGTTTATCATTGCGGTTACCTGATTGGTAAGCGTTTCGCCGTTATAAGAACACCAATTTGTAAGGTAAAGCTTTTCGCCGTTTCCGAAGTCCGTTAAGGACGGTACGCTTTCCTGCACGGGGATCTCCACTATACCGTCGCCGTTTATATCCTTAACGCTGTAGCCTGCTGAACGGAGCGTAGCTACCGTTTCCCTTGATTCCGAATTTAAAAGCGGGTTCATAAGAAGATTTTTTTCAACAAAAAGGACTTCGGTCACTGCGCCTATTCCCTTTATTTCGTCTATATACACGGCAGGCTTGCCGGATGAAAGCGTTGAAACCACGGGATCGTTTATGCTTTTGACCGTGCGGTCAAGCTCGCAGAAATAAAGCATATTAAGCCCGTTATTACCGAGATTGTAAACCGCCGCAGAGTTGCGCTGTTCTGACGAATTGAAATCAATTATCAAAACCTCACCCAAACCGTCCTCATTTATATCGCAGCAGACAAAATTACTGTACTTCTGAAGCGTGCGCTGTGTGAGAGTATTGTTTTTGAACGAATACACCGCAAGCTGCATTTCGCTTGTTCCGTATATTTCCCAGCCGACGAGTACTTCTTCGGCACCGTCGCCGTCAAGGTCATAAAAATCTATGCGGTCTATTCCGCCGGCGTTCATACCCGTCTGTGCGCAGGATACCCATTTGCCGCCTTGCTTGCAAATAACATTTATGTATATCGTCTGCGTATTATTTTCGTTACGGCTGTAAAAAGCGAACGCCTCAAGCACGCCGTCAGCATTCACATCGTTTTGTACAACGGCTGAGCGGTAATTCCCCTTTGTAGGGTATTTAAGGGTATATTCCCCTCCCGCACTTGCTTTTATAGCCGCAGCAATAGGAGCTATATCTCCGGACAAGGCGGGCGGACTCAAAAGCTCGGCAGTGTCCGTTGTAAACGCTTCACAGCCGCAAAGCAGAAAGCACAGCGCCGCCGCCGTACATAAAAAAGCGTATTTTATGCGTTTCACCTGTCCGCCTCCCTTAAAATTCAAATCAAGACACACATATTGATTATATCACACACCCCCCGAAAAATAAAGACATTTTTATTATTATTTAATACCGCACTCAATTAAAGGACGCTTTATGCGTATGGTATAAATTTTATTATTATATATGTATAAAATATTATTGAATATTTTTTCGAAAAAGCTCTTTTTGTGTCGACGATTTTGTGTTATTATATATATGAATTAAAAAAACGGAGGACTGAAAATGGCAAGTATTGATTTTAAGCATACTCCTTACGGCGACTTGGCTCTTATAAGTATGCGCGGCAGTGAGGATATTGCGTCACAGGTGGATTATTACCTTAAGCAATGGCGAAACATTCCGGAGGACGAATCGTTTGTTATTCAGGCTAATTGCCCAAGATTCGGAACAGGCGAGGCAAAGGCGGTCTTAAAGCACACCGCAAGAGGACTGGACGCTTACATTCTCTGCGATTGCTTTAATTACAGCGTAACCTACAAAATGTACGGACAGACCGTACCGATGAGTCCGGACGACCATTATCAGGACCTTAAAAGAATAATCGCGGCATTGGGCGGCAAGGCAAGAAGAATAACCGTTATTATGCCTATGCTTTACGAGGGAAGACAGCACAGAAGAACCGCCCGTGAGTCTATGGACTGTGCAATGGCGCTTCAGGAGCTGGTTGCGATGGGCGTTAAAAACATTGTCACCTTCGACGCTCACGACCCTCGTGTAAACAATGCCATTCCGCTTGACGGCTTTGACAATGTTCAGGCGGCTTACCAGATGATCAAAGCTCTCTTAAAAACAGTGCCGGACATCAAGCTCGACCGTGACCATACCATGATAGTTTCCCCCGACGAGGGCGGTATGGGCAGATGCATTTATTACTCCTCCGTTTTAGGCTTAGAGCTCGGTATGTTCTATAAGCGCCGCAACTATTCCGTAATAGTAAACGGCAGAAACCCGATTGAGGCCCACGAATTCTTGGGTAACGACATTACCGGCAAAGACCTTATACTTATTGACGATATGATCTCATCGGGCGAATCTATGCTCGATATTGCCGCAAAGCTTAAAGAAAAAGGTGCCGGAAGAATATTCATTTTTTCCACCTTCGGTCTTTTTGTTGAGGGCTTTGAAAAGTTCGACGAATACTACCGTGACGGAAAAATAGACAAGATATTCACAACAAACCTTATATATCAGCCCAAAGAGCTTTTGGAGCGCGAATGGTATTGCAGCGTCAATATGTCAAAATATATTGCCCTTTTGGTTGAAACGCTTAATCTTGACAATTCGATAAGCAGTCTTCTCGACCCTGTTGACCGCATAAAGAAAATTGTTTCGAAATACGAGCAGAATAAATAAATACACCTGCATTAGGCAGAAAAAAGCACCGGCTGTTGCGTTTTTGCAACAGCCGGTGCTTTTTAATAGACTCACACTTTAATCTATCATTGAAAACGGAAAATAAAGTCCGTCAAGAAATCGCGTTCTGTCCGAGCGGTACATTGCGGTAAAGCCGTACTCACCGTTTGTCCTCTCGCCCACTGACAGCTGTATGAATTCCTTTATCGGGGCGGCGTACTTCTCACACCTTTTAAAGGTAAAAGCGGTGAATTTTTTAAATCCGCATCTCTCGTAAAACGGCACAAGCCCTTTGTCCGCCGGAACAAGGAACTGTGTTTTACCGTCCCGACGCAGTGAATCTATAAGCTCGGTCATATATCCTCTGCCTCTTAAAGCCTTTAGTGTTGCGGCGCCGTATATATACACCGCTTCCTCGGCTTCATTACCGTCATACAGCTCGCACGGGAGCGCAAAAAGCATGGCGGCGGTTTTCCCGTCCTTTTCTGCCGTGCGGCAATATTTAAAGCAATTTCGGAACAGCTTATTCTCAAATTCGGTATCGGGGTCGCAAAAAGCTTCCCTGTATATAAGCCTGCATTCTTTCTCGCTCATATTACACCTTTGGTATACAAGTATACTTTTTCACAAACATTTCTGGACGGTAGGAAAGCTTTGCCTTTCTCAGTCCCTCAAGTCCCAAATCGTCCTCACGGTTTATATATTTGTAATCGGAAAGCTCGTTTTTCGCAAATTCCCGATTTATGACAGAATATGCCGTGTCGTACTGCTTGAGCGCCTTTTCAAAATGTATATCGTAGACCTCGCTGTTAATGGGTGAGCCTACCGTAAAGGCGACCGCGTTGCCGTCTACATATATTGCTCCGCCCTTTGCTCCCAAAAGCTTCATATTATCAAGCACAGTGCCGATACCGTTTTTTTCACAGATCATATGACGGTTGCTTTTGTATGAATTCTCATCGTACCAAAGCTCCGTACACCGCTTTATATCGCTTATATTTTCCTCTGTTATGGGTCTGTATTCCCAGTTGTATTGCTTTGAAAAAGCGCTTATATGGTTCCTTTTGCCGTGATATTTCTTTCCGCTGAGCATAGCGAGATTTTCCCTTAAATAAACATAATCGAAAGCGTCTCTTTCTTCGCAAAGCTCATAGTCCGCACCGAGGAAATCCTCAAGCTCGTCGAGCCGTTTGCCATCCTGTACCCAAAACTTAGGGTATTTTTCTCCGGCGTACTCCCTTATAAGCTCTATCCCTTTGTGAAAATCGTCACCGAAAGGCAAACGGAACACGGTATCCTTGCCCTCTCCCGATTTGATTACAAGCTGACCTTCCTCAGTCGCCCACATATTTTTATACGATTCCTGCCAGACAAATAAATTTATAAACGCGCTTTCGCAGGAAAACTCGCCGTCGCCGTCAATATATCTGCCTAAAATTTCCTTATCACCGAGTTCTATCGGTTTGAATCTGAGCATAATACCTTCCTTTTTTATTCTTGCGAAGACTCAGACGAAGAAGAGCCTGCCGAAGAATTTTGTACGGCGGCCTCCTCCTCTGCTTTTCTCACATCTGCCGGAGAAGCCGCGGCTTCTCCGCCGTGGCTTTGGCAAAGTCCCGGAACATTGCTCTTTTTATACCAGCCTATCGCCTTTGAAGGGCAGGCGGTAGTCGCCAAATTTCCGGTTGAGGTGCAATAATATTTTTCTACCGCATAACTGCTTATTTCAAATTCTTTAGGTTCAAGGCCTGAATGTACCTTTGTCATAACAGCGCCCCACAGCTTCATTGCAATAGCGGAATTCGGTATTTTTTGTTGCTTATCATATCCGCACCAGCAGGACGCCGCATAATAAGGACTTCCGCCTACAAACCACAGGTCGTTTGAGTTATTTGATGTGCCTGTTTTGGCGTATATCTTCATATCCTTAATATATCCCTTTGCGCCCGCTCCCGTACCGTGAGAGCCGTAAACTACGGTCTGCAAAAGTTTGTTCATTACCGTAGCGGTGTCCTCGCTTATCGCCATTTTAGGCTCTGAATTGTATTCAAGCACCGTTTCGCCGTGCTGATCCGTAACCTTTGTGTAAAAGGTCGGAGCGTGATACTGACCAAGGTTTCCGAATATCGCGAAAGCGGCGGCGGATTCCTTTGTAGTAATACCGCCGTTGGTTCCGCCCATTCCGAGAGGCGCAAGGTTTATATCCTCGCTGTTGAGCGTGGTAATTCCGAGGGTCTTAGTAAGAAAATCGTAAGATTTCTGCGGTCCCATCTTATTTACAAGGTAAACGGGTATTGTGTTTACCGAGCGTTCAAGCGCATACTGTACGGTTATATTGCCCCAATACGAGTTATACCAGTTTACGGGAGTCCACCCGTTATAATTAGTCTTTGTATCATTCACTATGCTTGAATAGGTTATAATATCGTCCTCTATCGCGGGAGCGTACGCCGCTATCGGCTTCATTGTAGAGCCGGGCTGACGCTTTGCGCTTGTGGCACGGTTCAGTCCTCTTTTGCCGACCTTTTCGCCTATTCCGCCCACAATGCCCTTTACATGGCCGTTATAATCCATAAGGGTCATAGAGCCCTGGAGCAGGGAGCCGTCCGCACCCTTAATTCCGTAGGTCTTGCTGTCGGAAAAGACTTCTTCCATAATACCCTGTATATTATTATCTACCGTTGCGTATATTTTATATCCGCTTGAATAAAAAATATTATTTGCGTGTGATTTTTCATATCCGTATTTGTCACAAAGGTCGGATATGACCTGATCAATAAGAGCGTCCACAAAATAAGTATTGTTTTCATTTTCTTTAAGCGCGTCCTTTGAAGCGACCACGGTCACTTCTTCTGCCTTTGCCTTCTCATATTCCTCTTTTGTTATATAGCCCTGATCCCACATCTCCCACAGAACTGTATTGCGGCGTGTTTTGTTTTCCTCGGGATGATCGTCCGGTGCATAGTAGAAGGGACTTTTGGTTATGGCGGCAAGACAGGCGCACTCTGCAAGAGTCAGATCCTTGACATTTTTTCCGAAATAATAATTGGATGCAACCTCAACGCCGTAGGTTCCGTGACCCATGGCTATTGTATTAAGGTAACACTCGATTATCGTTTCCTTAACATAATGATTTTCAATATATCTTGCGCGCATTATTTCACGAACCTTACGGCTTGGGCGCTGTGAGGTATCGCCGGTAAGGTTTTTGACAAGCTGCTGTGTTATTGTAGAACCGCCCTGATTTGAAGAATAAAAATGCAGGAACATATTTGCAAACGCCGCAAAGGTACGCTTCCAGTCAACCCCGTTGTGGTCCATAAAACGCTTGTCCTCAATAGCGACAAACGCATTTACAAGGTTTTGCGGTATTCCGTCATAGGTGAGGTCGTTCGATTTCGCCTTGTCCTTATCGTAATTCACCCAAATGCGGTTAAATGTTCCGTGAAGCCGCTGATATTCGGTATAATTGCCGTTACCGTCATCCGCATATATAGTAGTGGTAAAATTAAGCTTAAGGTCGTCAAGGTTTTCGTCCATAGTTCCGTCAACCATGGTAAATGCATAAAGCAGAAAAGCCGATATAACAATACTTACCGTGATAAGTCCCACAAGGAATACGGTAAGCACAGCCCTAAGCGTGCGTTCGCGGCGGCTGCCCTTTTTCTTTTTCTTTCCGCTGCCGTGTTTTCCGCTGCCCGAGCTGTGAGAAGAAAAGCTGTTAAGGTCAAAGCTTGTCTCTCCCGTTTCCTCAAGATTAGCTGAATTATCGTAGCTGAACAAATCTCTGTCGTCCATCCGGTTCTCCATTCTGCCGACAAAATCGGCACAATTAAATGTTGTTTTTTCAAATACAGAGAGATTATACCATATACAGCTCTGAAAATCAACTTTTTTACCTTATAAGCGCCGTACGGCGCCCTTTTGCTCTTGCTTTCATACGGCGTTTGTTATATAATAGTAAAAAATACGGGGAGCGGAAGTGTTTATGGATATAAGCGTCGGGGACAAGCTTTTAATGAAGAAAAAACACCCCTGCGGTGCTGATACCTTTTCGGTGCTAAGGGTGGGAATGGATTTCCGCCTTAAGTGCGACGGCTGCGGCCGTGAGGTAATGATCCCCCGTACAAAGGCGGAAAAGAGCCTTAAAAAAATTATCAAGACCGACGGAGAACAAATATGTTTGAAAAAATAGAAGCAGTTGCGAACCGATATGAGCAAATATCGGCAGAGCTTTCAAGACCTGAGACCGCCGCGGACAACGAACAGTTCACGCGGCTTATGAAAGAATATGCGGAAATGACTCCGATAGTTGAAAAATACCGTGAATATAAATCGGCAAAGGCCACCGAAGCCGAAGCTCTGCAAATTCTTTCGGAAAGCGGACTTGAAAAAGATATGAAGGAGCTTGCCGAGGGGGAGCTTAAAGAGGCGAAGGAAAAAATAGCCGTCTGCTCGGACGAGCTTAAGATTCTTTTACTGCCCAAGGACCCGAACGACGAAAAGAATGTAATAGTTGAAATAAGGGGCGGTGCCGGCGGCGAGGAAGCCGCGCTTTTTGCGGGAACGCTTTACAGAATGTATACTATGTACGCAGAATCAAAGCGTTGGAGCATTGAGGTTATAAACGCCAACGAAACGGAGCTCGGCGGATTTAAGGAAATAGTGTTTATGATAGAGGGCGCAGGAGCGTACTCCCGTCTTAAATACGAAAGCGGCGTGCACCGTGTTCAGCGTGTGCCCGATACCGAAACGCAGGGGCGCATCCACACCTCCACAGTAACAGTAGCGGTTCTGCCCGAGGCAGAGGATGTTGAGCTTGAAATAAATCCCGCCGACCTTAAGATAGATACCTTCCGTTCATCGGGAGCCGGCGGTCAGCACATCAACAAAACCTCCTCCGCAATAAGGGTTACTCATATTCCGACAGGCACGGTCGTTGAGTGTCAGGACGAGCGCAGTCAGTACAAAAATAAGGACAAGGCACTTAAAATTCTCCGCTCCCGCCTGCTTGACAAGGCGCAAAGGGAACATGACGAAGCTATCGCCTCCGACCGCCGTTCTCAGGTGGGCACGGGCGACCGCAGCGAGAGAATAAGAACCTACAACTATCCGCAGGGCAGAGTTACCGACCACCGCATAGGTCTTACCCTTTATAAGCTTGAGCAAATATTAAACGGCGACCTTGACGAGGTTGTGGATTCGCTTATAACCTACTTCAGAACCGAAGCGTTAAAGTCGGAGAACGAGGGATTATAATGCTTACAAAAAGGCTTAAAACAGACAGTGAAAGCTATGACGGCAGTATAAAGGAAGCGGCAGAAATATTAAAAAGCGGCGGAATAGCGGCTATCCCCACCGAAACGGTGTACGGTCTTGCGGCGTCCGCACTTGATGAAGAAGCGGTAAAAAAGGTATTTATCGCAAAGGGCCGTCCGCAGGACAATCCGCTGATAGTTCATATAGCAAATATAAATGCACTGAACGAAATAGCTGCGGATATTCCCGACGGCGCATATAAATGCGCCGAAAAATTCTGGCCCGGTCCGCTTACGATGGTGCTTAAAAGAACGGATAAGATACCTGCTCTTGTATCGGCAGGTCTTGATACGGTAGCTGTCAGGATGCCGTCCGACAAAACCGCCCGTGACATAATAACGGCAAGCGGACTGCCCCTTGCGGCTCCGTCCGCCAATACATCGGGCAAACCAAGCCCCACCTCTGCCAAATATGTAATAGACGACCTTGACGGCAAGATAGACGCCGTTGTAATGTCGGGGGATTGCGGGGTCGGCGTTGAGTCTACGGTCATAACCCTTGTTACCTCTCCACCGAGGCTTTTAAGACCCGGCGCCGTAACAGTCGAACAGTTAAGGGAGATATTCCCCGATATAGTTGTGGACAAAGCGGTTTTATCCGAACCCGAAAAGGGTGAAAAGGTAGCGTCCCCCGGTATGAAATACAAGCATTACGCCCCTAAAACCGAAACCTATCTTGTAGAGGGAGACTCCGACAGCTTTGCCGAGTTTGTAAACGCAAAGCGGGACGCGGCGGCGGTCTGCTTTTCCGAGGACGGCGGTAAAGTCAATATTCCCTGCATATTTTACGGCACGGGAAAGGACGAATACACACTGGCGCACGGCGTTTTTTCGGCTCTGCGTGAGGCGGACACATTAAATAAATCCGCAATTTATGTCCATGCACCGTCCAAATCGGGCGTGGGTCTTGCGGTTTATAACCGTCTTATCCGCGCGGCGGCGTTCAGGGTGATAACGCTATGAGTGTTCTTATAGGTCTGACAGGGCCGACGGGCGCGGGAAAAAGCACGGTATCTGGGGCAGCCGAAAAATTCGGCTTTAAGGTAATTGACTGCGATAAAACAGCAAGAAAAGCAACCGAAAAGGGATCCGAGGGTCTAACCGCTCTTGTTAAAGCGTTCGGAGACGGAATTTTACTTCCCGACGGTTCGCTTAACCGAAAGGCTCTTGCCGCAAAGGCGTTTAAAAACGCCGAATCAACAGAGCTTTTAAACCGCACATTACTGCCCTACATAGTAAGGCTTGTTTACCTCGAAGCGGGTAACGGAAACTGTCTTCTTGACGCGCCGACCCTCTTTGAAAGCGGTATTGATACAGCCTGCTTTAAAACAATAGCGGTGCTTGCCGACAGGGAAGCACGAAAGAACCGAATAATTAAAAGAGACGGTCTTTCGGAAAAAGAGGCGCTGCTTAGAATGAACGCCGGAAAAAACGATGATTTTTATAAAAGCAGGGCAGACTGCACAATATATAATAACGGTGACGAAAATGCGGTAATAAAACGCTTTTCCGATATATTAAAAGAAATAACGGAGGAATTGCAATGAGTGAAAAAACAGCGGCAGAGCAATTAAAGGAACAGCTTTTTTTAAAGCGTAAAAACGGCAGGCTTACATCTGACGAAGCGGTGCTTAATAAGGCGCAAGAATACTGCGAGGGATATAAAGACTTTTTAAACTGCGCCAAAACCGAGCGTGAAGCGGTAAAGGCAGCGGTTAAAGCGGCTGAGGAAAAGGGCTTTAAAAAATTCGAGTACGGCAAGACCTACGCCCCCGGTGATAAGGTTTACATCAATAACAGGGGCAAGACGCTTGCTCTCGCGGTTATCGGAAAACAGCCGGTTGAAAACGGCGTAAACATAACCGCCGCGCATATCGACTCTCCCCGTCTCGATTTAAAACCCAATCCGCTCTACGAGGATGTGGATTTAGCGCTTTTTAAAACCCACTATTACGGCGGAATTAAAAAATATCAGTGGACAGCTGTACCGCTTGCGCTCCACGGCGTTTTTGTGCTTAGGGACGGAACCGTAAAAGAGGTATCTGTCGGCGAAAAGGATGACGAACCCAAATTTGTAATAAACGACCTTTTGCCGCACCTTGCCTCCGAGCAAGTAAAGCGCACCTTAAACGAGGGAATTAAGGGCGAGGAGCTTAATGTGCTTATAGGCAGCCATCCATTTAAGGACGATAAGGGAAGCGAGCTTGTAAAGCTTAATATTTTAAAGTTGTTAAATGAAAAATACGGCGTTACGGAGGAGGATTTCCTTTCCGCCGAGCTTGAAATGGTGCCTGCCGCAAAGTCCTGCGACATCGGCTTCGACCGTTCGCTTATAGGCTCCTACGGTCAGGACGACCGTGTTTGCGCCTATCCCGCGCTTACCGCCGTATTGGAGGTTGAAAATCCCGAAAATACCGCACTTGCAATTCTTACCGATAAGGAAGAAATAGGCTCCTGCGGAAATACGGGTCTTGAATCGGATTTCCTGCGCTTTGTAATAGGCGACCTTGCTAAAATGCAAAATAGCGACCCGACAGTGGCGCTCCGCCGTTCAAGATGCCTGTCCGCCGATGTAAACGCAGGTATGGACCCGACCTTCCAGGATGTTATGGAAAGAAGAAACGCGTCGCTTTTGAATTACGGCGTTGTTGTTACAAAATACACGGGAGCCAGAGGTAAATCCGGCACATCTGACGCTTCCGCCGAATATGTTGCCGAGATTCGTTCTATGCTTGATAAAGAGGGCATAGTATGGCAAACAGGAGAGCTTGGCAAGGTTGATATAGGCGGCGGTGGTACGGTTGCTATGTTTATCGCAAATATGGGCGTTGATGTAGTGGATCTCGGCGTTCCGGTGCTTTCAATGCACGCACCGTTTGAGACCACCGCAAAATTCGATATTTATATGTGCTACCGCGCAATGTACGAGTTTATGAAATAATATCACCTGTCCTTTATTTTCTCATATACTGTTAATGATCCGGGTCGATGAAAATGAAAGGACAAGTGAAAGTATGTATTGTAATGAAGAAACAAGGAATACTGCCTGCCGTTTAAGAAGAAACGGACACTGCTTATCTGCCGTTATATGCGTACTTGCCTCGCTATTCTTCTTTCTTGCAGGAGCAATAGCCGGCGCTTATGCGGCTGAGTTTGTAATATCGGCGATAGTACCCATAGCCATTTTTGCGATAATACTGCTTATAGGCGTGCTTATTGCGTTATGGTTAAGACACTGTCGGAATTGAAATTTTTCCGTTTTCGGCACGCTGTAAGGCGTGCCGAAGCTGTAATTTAAGCCTAAAAAGGATGTGTAAATATGTCTGACCGCACAATAGCGGCAATCGCAACCCCACTCGGCGAAAGCTCGATAGGTGTAATACGGATTTCGGGCGATGACGCCGTAGCCGTAGCCGACAGGGTGTTTTTCGCTTTTTCGGGCAAACCGCTCTCGGCGCTCGGCGGATACCGCGCGGCATACGGAGAGATAAAAAAAGACGGCACCGTGCTTGACGATGCCGTTGCGCTTGTCTTTAAAGCCCCGAAAAGCTACACGGGCGAGGATGTTGTGGAAATATCCGTCCACGGGGGAAGACTGCTTTTGCTTGAAATACTGCGCCTTATTTTACAAAACGGCGCTGTATCGGCAGAACCGGGTGAATTTACAAAAAGGGCTTTTTTAAACGGAAAGACAGACCTTACCAAAGCCGAAAGCATTATGGGGCTTATATCCGCAAAATCGGAATCGGAATTAAGGCTGTCAAGAGCCGCTCACATAGGAAAAATAAGCGAAAAAACCGAGGAAATACAGAAAGATCTTATTGCGGCAGACGCCGCCATAGCCGCATATTCGGACTATCCCGACGAGGATATAGAGGGACTTGACCGAGATAATTTCCTTAAAATGCTTAAAAATGCCGAGAAATCGCTCCACGAAATGCTTTCCTCCTACGACGCCGGTCGAATAATCCGTGAGGGAATACAAACCGTTATTGTAGGCAAGCCAAATGTCGGGAAATCCACAGTTATGAATATGCTCAGCGGCTGTGAGCGTTCGATAGTAACGGATGTTGCCGGAACCACACGGGATGTTATAGAGGAAACGGTTAATGCCGACGGGATAATACTCCGTCTTGCGGACACCGCCGGAATACACTCAACCGACGATAAGGTTGAAAGCATAGGCGTTGAACGGGCAAAATCACGCATAGATACAGCGGAGCTTGTTCTTGCGGTTTTTGACTGCGCCCGACCCCTTGACGGCGATGATATTTCGCTTATAAATACCCTTGACCCGAAAAATACCATAGTTATACTTAACAAAACAGACCTTGAAAACAAAATAGACCGCGGTGCCTTTAACGGCTTCAGAACGGTGGAAACCGCCGCCAAAAGCAATAGGGGACACCGTGAGCTTTTAAGGGAAATAACCGATATTTCGGGTACCGCATCGCTTGACCCCGACAGCGCCGTGCTTATGAACGAACGCCAGCGAGCCTGCGCCGTGCGTGCGCTTGACGGCGTAAGAGAAGCCGCATTCGCTCTTAAAAGCGGCAACACTATGGACGCTGTGGGAATTTGCGTTGACGATGCGCTCGCCGCGCTTTTAGAGCTTACCGGCAAACGGGTCACAAACGAGGTGACGGACGAGATCTTCCGCCGTTTTTGTGTGGGAAAATAATTGATTTAACGATAGAAAAAGGTCTTGCCATACGGCAAGACCTTTCTAAATTTACATAAATTATTTTGCGTAATCTACGGCACGGCTTTCCCTTATTACATTTACCTTTATCTGACCGGGATACTCAAGCTCGTTTTCAATCCTTGTTGAAATATCATGCGCCATAAGCACCATCTGGTCGTCCGTAACCGCATCGGGTTTAACTATTATGCGGACTTCTCTTCCTGCCTGAATGGCATAAGAGCTTTCAACACCGCTGAAGGAATTGGCGATTTCCTCAAGCTTTTCAAGCCGCTTAATATAGTTTTCAATGTTTTCCCGTCTGGCACCGGGTCTTGCCGCGGAAATAGCGTCCGCCGCCTGAACTATGCAGGCAATGACATTCTTGGCTTCAACCTCGCCGTGATGTGCGTGGATAGCGTGAATAACGGTTTCGCTCTCGCGGTATTTCTTGGCGACCTCAACGCCGAGCTGGATATGCGTGCCCTCCTGCTCGTGGTCAAGCGCCTTTCCGATGTCGTGCAAGAGTCCCGCACGCTTTGCAAGGGTGACATCCGCTCCCAGTTCCGCCGCCATAAGTCCCGAAAGATGGCAAACCTCAAGCGAATGGTTAAGCACATTCTGACCGTAGCTTGTGCGGTAATGCAGCTTTCCGAGAAGCTTTACAAGCTCGGGGTGCAGGTTATGTATTCCTGCGTCTATCATTGCCCTTTCGCCCTCCTGCTTGATTGTGGCTTCAACCTCGGCAGTGGCTTTGGCAACGGTCTCTTCTATTCTTGCCGGATGAATACGGCCGTCAAGAATAAGCTTTTCAAGGGTCACTCTCGCTATTTCTCTTCTTATCGGGTCGAAGCTTGAGAGAGTTATGGCTTCGGGAGTATCGTCTATTATAAGGTCAACTCCGGTAGCGGTTTCAAGCGCTCTTATATTGCGCCCCTCTCTGCCTATTATGCGGCCCTTCATTTCGTCGTTCGGAAGCGCTACTACCGAAACCGTCATTTCCGAGGAATGGTCCGCGGCACAGCGCTGAATAGCGTGGCCTATAACATTTTTGGCGATGTTATCGGATTCCTCTTTAAGCCTCTGCTCATAATCGAGAATTTTAACGGCTTTTTCGTGGGTCAGCTCACCGTCAAGCAATTCAAGCAAATGAGCCTTTGCCTGTTCCTTGCTGTAACCGGAAATCTTTTCGAGCATTTCCATTTGGCTTTGCTTGATTTTATCACATTCCTCAAGCTTTGCGTCAATTTCCTTAGACCGCGCGGCAAGCTTTTCTTCCTTTGCTTCAAGATTGTCTATCTTGCGGTCAAGCGTTTCTTCCTTTTGCTGTAAACGATGCTCCTGACGCTGAACATCGCTACGGCGTTCCCTGATGTCTTTTTCGGCATCCTGCCGCATTTGGTGAATTTCGTCTTTTGCTTCTACCAATGCCTCTTTTTTTCTTGATTCGGCATTCTTCATTGCGTCGCTTAAAATGCGCTTTGCTTCATCCTCGGCAGAGCCGATTGTGGCTTCGGCCGATTTGCGGCGATACGCCGAACCGGCGAAAAAGCCGACTATTGCAAGCAAAACCGCAACGACAGCTAAAACAATAGCTATTACGGGCATACTTTTATGAACCTCCTGTATAATAAAACGCAGATTTTCCTTAAAATTACACTTTCAAACAACAGAAAACAAATAAAAGGCAACGGGAGCTGCGTATTTTTCTCCCGTGATATGTTAGGCTGCATTGCGCCGGTTTCGCCAATTACACGGCGCCATAAAGCTGTTACACAAAACAGCGGCCGTAAAGCCGCTATTTTGTGATTTATCCTGTTAATTTTACCACTGCTTGCGCAATATGTCAAGAATTACATAACGCTATGCCGTAAAAAGAGTGCTTTTACACCAAGTATTAAAGACTTTTTGCCCATTCAGCCGCATTGCGCCTGTTTACAAGCTTTCCTTTTTTCCAATCTCCGCTCGGCAAATGCTCCTTTAAGCTTTTTTCGCATTTTTCTATCCCGCTTCCGCCGGAGGTGGCAAACGGAATAAGGGTTTTGCCCGAAAAATCACAGCTTTCTAAAAATGTGTCTATAATACGGGGTTCAACATACCACCAAACGGGAAAACCGATTAAAACCGTGCCGTACCGCTCGGGATTTTCAAGCTTGTTTACAATTTGCGGTCTGCTGTCGGAATCCGCCATTTCAAGACTGCTGCGGCTCTTGCCGTTCGTCCAGTCAAGGTCGGCGGCAGTGTACGGCTCCGTCGGCTTTATTTCAAATAAATCGGCGTTCAGCGCGCCCGCGATCTCCTTTGCGGCAGACGCCGTTACGCCGCTTGCCGAAAAATAAGCCACCAATATTTTTTCTTTCATCATAACGCATCCCCATAAATATTTTAAGCCAAGCTTTTCTTGAATATTTCTATAATTTCCGCTCTTGTAAGGTCCTTATAACCGCCTGTAAGATGTACGGTTACATCGGCTATACCCTCGACCATATCCTCTGTAACGCCAAGCTCGGACAGGTTCATCGCAAGACCCAACTCCCTCATCCAGTTCTCCATTGCCGCAAGTCCCTCGTTTGCTGCCTGCTCGTCCGTCATACCCTTAGTATCAATTCCCCACACATTTTCCGCAAAACGCCTGAACTTTTTAATTCCGTAAGGCATAATATAGCGGTAATACGCAATAGATACCGCCGAAAGCGTCATACCGTGCGTGGCGTTTGTATATCCGCCGACCGCCTGACCCAGCATATGAACCATCCAGTCCGTATCCTTTCCCCTTGAAACAAGGGTATTGAGCGCCCATGTGGCGGTCCACATAATGTTGCTTCTTGTCTCGTAATTCTGCGGATCCTTATTTGCTATGCGGCTTGAATGTATAAGCGAACGCATGAGTCCCTCGCTTATATAGTCGCTTGTGTTGTCGTCCTCGCCCGAAAAATACTGCTCGCAGATATGATTGAAAATATCGTATATACCTGCAACCATCTGATAATGCGGCAGAGTAAGCGTGTACTTCGGATTTAATACCGAAAACCTCGGCATAACTTTTTCGCCCGCGAAAACATGGCCTATCTTTTGCTTTGTTTTCTTATTTGTAATAACCGAGCCTGCGTTCATTTCGGAGCCTGTTCCGACCATTGTAAGCACACAGCCTACCGGCAAAATCTCGCAATCGGGTTCCTCAAAACGAACATAATACTTTTCCCACGGGTCCTCCTTGCAATGAACGGAAACCGAAAGCGCTTTTGAATAATCACAGACGGAACCGCCGCCTACCGCCAAAATAAATTCCGCGCCGTGCTTCCTCGCGATTTCCACGCCCTCATAAAGCTTTTTGAGTGTGGGGTTAGGCATTACGCCCGATATTTCGGCAACATTTTTGCCGTTTGATTTTAAAATTTCAGTAACAGCGTCGTAAATACCGTTCTTTTTTATTGAGCCGCCGCCGTACACAAGCACTACATTCTTGCCGTATTTCAGCAGTTCTTCATTAAGACAATCAAGAGAATTGTCTCCGAAATAAAGCTTTGTGGGATTACAATAAACAAAATTTCCAAGCATAATATTTCCTCCTTAGAAAAAAGAATGATACTATCCTGACGCACCGTCATTATCCTTATTCTAACACTGTTTTTTATGCTTGTAAATACGGTGAAATAAAAAAATCCGAGTTCCTACACGGAACTCGGATAAAATTTGAATACTTACAATTAAGCAAGCTCAACAGTAGCGCCAACCTCGGTAAGCTTAGCCTTGATTTCCTCAGCCTCTTCCTTAGCAACAGCCTCTTTAAGAGTCTTCGGAGCGCCGTCAACGATAGCCTTAGCCTCAGCAAGGCCGAGACCTGTGATTTCACGAACAGCCTTAATAACCTTAATCTTCTCAGCGCCAGCCTCTTTGAGGACAACGTTGAACTCGGTCTTTTCTTCAGCCGCTGCTGCGCCGCCTGCTGCCGGAGCTGCTACTGCTACCGCAGCTGTTGCGGATACGCCGAACTCCTCTTCTACTGCTTTTACGAGCTCTGAAAGCTCAAGAACGGTAAGAGTTTTTATCTCTTCAATCATAGCTGTGATTTTCTCAGATGCCATTTTAATTTCCTCCATTTAATTTATTGTTTTAATTCTTAATTATTCCGCGTCTGCGGAGCCGTCTTTATCGACGATAGCCTGTACTGCACGGGCAAAGGCCGCGATAGGAGCCTGAAGCACGTTGCATACGGTTGCGAGGAGAACCTCCTTGCTCGGAAGCTTTGCGAGAGCGGTGATGGTTGCGTTGTCTGCTACCTTACCGTCTAAGAAGCCGGATTTGATCTTGAAGTTCTCGTGACCCTCGGCAAACTTGCAAAGTATTCTTGCTGCTGCGGTGTAATCCTCTTTTGAAAGGGCAATAGCGGTTGTTCCCTCAAGAACAGACTTAATTTCCTCAAGCTCTGTACCGTCAACTGCACGGCTTAAAATTGTGTTTTTAACAACGAAGTATTCAACCCCGTTTTCACGCAATTCCTTACGGAGCGCTGTATCATCGGCAACGGTGATACCCTTGTAATCAACGATTACGCCTGTAACAGACGCCGCGATCTTTTCCTTAAGCTCTGCAACCTGCTGTTGCTTTTTTTCTAAAACTGCTGCGTTCGGCATTATGTTTCACCTCCGTAGTCAAATCAAAAATAAAGCCCGTCCAAAGACATAGGACGGGCATAAATAAACAAATTATTTAAGCGCTACCTCGGCAGGCGTTAAGCTTACGGCAATTATTGCCACCTGCTGTCTTTGGATTGCAACACTGTGATTATAATGCAAGACTTCCTGTTTGTCAAGCACTTTTTTTAATTTTCGCTGCTTTGACTTTGCAAAATGACATTATAGTCCGATTCGGATATAAGAAAGCTTGTCACCGCATATACCGTCTGACCGGAATAAACAAGCCGCGTCCAGCCGCTCTGCGTATTATATCCCGTTCTTTCGGCAAATTCGCCGAAAGCGAGCGTGTATACCACCTCTGAACCGTTTGTGGACGGTGCGGTTCTTAAGTTGGTTTTTTCCTTTGCGGTAAATTTTCCGTCGGCAGGTGTAAAGCCGTCCTCCGGCAATGTACTGCTCGAAGCCGCCGGCTCCTTTACCTTGTCTGTAAGCAAATTTGTTTTTGCGTAAACCACCCTGCCGTTATACAAAAGACGGGTCCAGCCGTTTTTATTTTCACCCGTTCTTGTTAAAAACTCGCCGTTTTTAATAGTTGCGACAAGCTCCGCCGAGGTTGACGGCTCGGCGCGCAGGTTGGTTTCATCCTTTGCGGTAAGCTGACCGTCCGCGGGAGAAAAGCCGTCGTTCTCGGTCACGGGCGCGCTGTAATTTCTGTCCGCCGTAAGATAGCTTGTGATAGCGTATACCTGCGTACCGTTATACTCAAGGCGCGACCAACCGTTACTGCCTATACCCGTGCGCTTTAAAAATTCACCGTTTTTAAGCACACCCGCAATTTCCGCTTTTACCGAGGCAGATCTTCTTAAATTAACCTCTATTTTTGCGGTCACTTCATCCGAAGCCGCTGTATAGACATTGTCCTTTTCGGCAGGAGCCGCCGCATTCTCGATATTAGCTTTTGCGTTTTTGGGAGACGCTTTTTCCCTTATGAAATACGAGACAGACATATCTACATTTCCCGATATTCCGTTTATTCTGCCGTTGTCCGTGTACTGCCACATATCATATTTACCGGTATAATCGGGATGAGCGGTATCGGGATACGGCTTATCGGGGTAACGGGCAACCCATATTTTACATACGCTCTCAAGCCTGTCTGTTTCCCAGCATTTCGAGCCTTCGAGCTCGGTTTTAGCGGAATACAGCATACCCTCATAGCCGTTGTCCGCAATAATTTTTAAAAAGCTTATCGCATTGTCGGTTCTGTCCTTGCTTGTAAGCCCGTACATTCGGCTTTCATGGCTTAAAAAGCCCTCGCAGTCATACACAACGGGGTAGGAAATTGCATACCCCTCTATAGCGTTTACGGTCCATTTTGCTTCCTCCTGTGCCTCATTCCTGTTTGCGGCGGTAGAAAAAAAATACACACCTACAAGTACTCCTGCCTTTTGAGCCTGCTGAATATTAAAGTCGGCGTAGCTGTCCTTGTATATCTGTCCGTTTTCGCCCCTGAAGCCTATTCTTATAACGGCAAAGTCTATACCTGCGGCTTTAACGGCTTTCCAGTCTATTTTGCCCTGCCATTTTGAAACATCTATTCCGTTTGCCTTGCCCTCTTTTACAATAGGCTCTTTTATTTCAACCTCGGCGCCCGACTCACCGACAAGCTCGGTATTTTCGGGGTCCTGCGAATCCTCGGCGGTTAAATTTTCCGACAGTGCCAAACTGCTTGTCCGCTCATTTGTACCCTTTTTGCATGCGCAAACGGAAAACGCAAGCAACAGCGCCGCAACAAGACTTATATACCTTCTTATTCTTTTTATAACAACCGCCTCCTTTTCCCGTTTATTATATTAAATTGAAGGTTTTTTGTCAATATAACGGAAAAGGCAGTCTGCCATAACGCAAACTGCCGTATTGTTACTGATATATTTCTTCCTCGCTGTCGCCGCGTTCGCCGAGTCTTAACGAATTTACCGTATTAAGCGTATTTTTAAAGCCCTTTTCAATATTTAGCTGATAATAAATATGTCCGCCGGTCCTTTTGTCAACGGCATTTATTTCAAAAAGCTCCGAATTGTTGCCCGTTACGGCACCGCCGGAGGCGTTCTTTAAGTCCTTTACATAAGCGTCGATCACAAGTTCCAGCTCGGCAGGGGTTATCTGAGCCGACAGCGTATTATCGCTGTCGGTTTCATAGTAGTAAACATTTATATGCTTAAGGTTTTTACTGTCAAACGCTTTTTTAAGTCCCTTGGCGTATTCGTCGCTTTTGTAAAGCGAAAGCAAGGCGTTCAGGTTATCGTCGTAATTTATACCGTATCGACGCTTTAAGCTTCCTCCGTTTTTCAACTTGTACTCAATGTCTATATATCTGTCTATGTTTTCCTTTTTGTAACCGTTTTTAATCAGGCTTTCGTGCAGCTTAAGTACATTTTGGCAGCCGTCAAGCTCGATTTCTTCACCGGAAATCGTTGAAACATATGCTTTTTCTACGCTTTCGGCATCGGGAATCCGTTTTGAATACCCAAACAGACCTGTGCTTAAAATCACCACCGCAAGCACCATTGCCGCAAAGGAACTGCCGCCGATAACAAGTGATTTTTTAACGGTCTTAAAGCCTCTGTCGTTTATTGCGCCGAAGGTTACAGCCGCAAGGAGCGCACCTATTACGGCAAATATCCAGTACACGGCGTTATATTCGCCGTCGGCGAACAAAAAGCCCAAACCGTAAGCGCCTATAAAACCGACCGTAAGTCCGCAAATCACATATATAAATCTGTAAGCATAGGATACTCCGCTTTTTTCACTGCGGCGGCGGTTATAAAGCAAAGACGCCGCAACAAGCGAAACCGCCGTTACCGCTGTAAGCTTTACCGCATACCACAGCATAGCCCTTTGAGGTGAAAAATTCGTCACAAAGCGCATAAGCCCCGAAAACGCATAATAAAACGGCGACGAAACGGAAAACAGCTTACCAAAGCTTACGGACGGGAAACCGAAAAGGAAGCCGCCGCAAAGCGACGCATTTATAAGCTGAACCATTATAATGCCTAAGTTAAAGGTGAAAAACGAAATTATCAAATCGAAAATACTGCCGGCGCACACTATAAATATAAGCGAGAACGCACAGCACATAACGGTTATAAGCACATTGGCAATAAAGCCGAAAATCACCGTTTTGATATTGCCGTTTACACTTTTCATTGCGGTTATAAATCCCATGGAAATATAAACGAGGGTTATGGGTATCAATACGGGAACAACGCTTGCGAAAAATCTTGAAAACAGCAGTCCTCCCCTTTTTACGGGAAGTGAATGGAAGAAATCGCTTGAGCTTCTGCCGTAAAGGAACGAAAAGTTTATAAAAAGATATAAAACGGCGATTGCGGTGCTTGCCGCAGCTGTGAAAAATATAATTCCGGGACACATATCCGCAAAATCAACCGTTTTTGCCGCAGCGTTTAATGTGTTTACCTGATATTTAAGCTCGCTGTTTATCATCATAAGCACATATCCGGGGCAGAAAAGCAGTGAAAAGACGGTTATAAGCACCGTAAGCCCCGCCGTCCGCTTAACCGAAAGACGGTACAGATTGATTGCGGGATGAAATTTATTCGGTAATGTTTTTTGAGTCATAACCGTTCACCTCCAACTCGTACACAAAAATTTCCTCAAGAGACGGTTCCACGCACTCCGAAAATATAGGCGACAGGCGATTTACATAGCTTAAAATCTCCTCTTCATCGCCTCTTACTATCATACGGACAAGCGAGCCGCTCCTCTCTGTCTTTAAAACATCAAGTCCCGAAAACGCGGTAAGCTCCGGCACCCTTGAGAACGCCGCCTGAAGCTTGTGCAGTCTGCCGAGCAGGTTCCCCACCTCGTCATTAAACAGTATCCGTCCGTTATGGACAAGTCCCACGCAGTCGCACAGATCCTCAAGCTCTCTTACATTGTGCGAGGCTATGACCGTGGTCATAGCACGGTTTTCCGCTCCCTCTATCAGTATTCCCTTGAGCGTTTTGCGCATTACGACATCAAGACCGTCAAACGCCTCGTCAAGCAAAAGGTATTTCGGCGAGACCGAAACTGCGGTTATAAGCGCCGCCTGCCGCTGCATACCCTTTGACATTGTGGCAATTCTCGCCTTATAATCAAGCGGAAATATCTCTATAAGTCTGTTAAAAAGCGCATTGTCGAACGCGGGATACATACGGCGGCAGAATTTTGCCGTTTCGTTTATCGTAGCTCCGGGGAGAAAATACGGCGTATCACCGAGATAGGCGATACGGGATTTTATTCCCACATTATTGAAAACCGGCTCGCCGTCAACCGATATCTCGCCGCCGTCGGGCATATATACTCCCGATATAAGCCGCAAAAGCGTGGATTTACCCGAGCCGTTTGAGCCTACAAGACCGTATATAGAGCCTTCGCCTATTTTAAGATCAACGGAATCAAGAGCTTTTTTGCCGTCAAAAACCTTTGTAAGCTGTTTTGCTTCTATCATTTTAACGGTCCTCCTCTGTGCAAACTTCGTCAATAATCTCTATCAGCTCGTCCCTTTTAAGTCCCAGCTCCTTAGCCGAGACCGCCGCCCTGCGGAAATCCTTTTTTGCGGATTTTATTACCGCAATATCCGCCGCGGCGTCACTTGAAATAAACGAGCCTTTTCCCTTTACCGAATAAATTATACCGTTGCTTTCAAGCATCTGATATGCCTTTTGTATGGTATTGGGGTTCACGCTCAGCTCCACCGCAAGCTGTCTTACAGAGGGCATCTGCTCTCCGCTTTCCACAAGACCGAGCGCCTTCATTCTTATAAAACCGTTTACTATCTGGTCGCAAATGGGAACGCCGCTTTTAAAATTCAATTCAAGCATACCGCACCTCACTTTTCGGGTTTACTGTACTATTCACAATAGTACAGGTAAATAATACACTGTAAATCTGCTTTTGTCAATAGGTTTTTCGGTGATTTTCGCCCTTGAAAAAACAATTATTTGCTGTATAATGTTATGGTGATGTTAAAAAGGGGAGTTAAAAATGGGAGCATACGAATATTTACTGGCGCTGGCTCTGATTCTTGTTTTTACAAAAATCTTCGGTCTCGCAACGGCGCATGTGCATCTGCCGCAGGTTGTGGGCGCACTTCTCGCCGGCATACTTTTGGGGCCGTCCGGCATAGGAATACTGCACGAGACGGATTTTCTTGTAAAAACCGCAGAGATCGGCGTTATAATGCTTATGTTCATAGCGGGCATTGATACGGATATAAACGAGCTTAAGCACACGGGACCCACTGCGTGTCTTATTGCCGTAATAGGCGTTTTTGTTCCGATACTCGGCTGCGGCGGCATTTATTACCTGTTCTTTGCGGACAGCTTTTCTTACGCGAACATTATAAAGGCGTCGTTTGTGGGAATAGTTTTCGCAGCAACCTCTGTAAGCATAACGGTTGAAACGCTCAATGAAATGGGCAAGCTTAAAACCCGTGTGGGCGCAACACTGCTGTCCGCCGCAATTATAGACGATATAATCGGAATAGTGGTATTAAGTGTGCTTTCCGCACTGGGAGACAGCAGCGTAAACCCCGGTATCGTAGTGCTTAAAATACTTGCGTTCTTTGTTTTCACCTTCGTTGTAGGCTTTATAGTATATAAGCTGTTTAAGAAAATTTCGATAAATCACGGGACAAGCCGCCGTGTGGCGGTGTGGGCAATGGCTTTCTGCTTTATAATGGCGTACTGCGCCGAAAAATTTTTCGGCGTGGCGGATATTACAGGCGCATATTTTGCAGGAGTTATCCTCTGCAATGTGACAAAATCACGCCAGTATGTCGCCAAAAAGGTGACCGCCGCCTCATACCTGCTTTTCTCCCCCGTGTTTTTTGCCAATATAGGGCTTAAAACCGACCTTTCGGGTATAAATTCCGAAATAGTCGTATTTGCGTTACTGCTTGCGGTAATGGCGGTGATTACAAAAATTGTCGGCTGCGGACTCGGCGCTAAAATATGCCGTATGTCCAACCACGAATCGCTTGTTGTGGGCGTGGGTATGGTAGCAAGGGGCGAGGTGGCGCTTATGGTGGCTCAAAAGGGTATCGACAGCGGAAATATCGACCCCAAAATTTTTCCCGCAATAGTGCTGTGCGTGGTTGTGGCGGCGCTTTTGACCCCTGTTTTGTTAAAGCTTGTTATTTCCCACGGCAAGCCCGATGGGGGAAGCGAAGAAAAAACAGTTGACAATACGCCCGCGGCGGTATAAAATGATTTCATAAGCTATTAGCAGAGTAGACTGCCGTGCGTTAAGTGCTGTCGGGACGGGGAGTTGCCCGACGGACGAAGGATATTACCGCGGTTCGGCTGTCGCATCCCGCTGCCGACTGATATCGAACTTTTATGTCTCCTTATTATCGGTATAAACGGGTAATAAGGAGGTTTTTTATGAAAAAAAGTAACAAACAGTATGTATTTGAAATGGTTGCCGCCGCAGTGCTTATCGCGCTTAAGGTGGTGCTTGACAGGTTCCTTTCTTACAATGTGTGGAACCAGCGTTTCGGCTTTTCCTTTATAGCGGTTGCGTTTGCCGCCGTTATGCTCGGCACCCCGTGGGCAATGGCAGTCGGCGGTCTGGGCGATATTGTAGGCGCGCTGCTGTTCCCGAGTGGACCGTATTTCCCCGGATTTACGCTGACGGCTGTGCTTACGGCGCTTTGCACGGCGCTGTTCATCCGTAAAAACGCAAGCCTTTTGCGTATAACCGCGAGCGTGCTTATAAATCAGCTTTTCGGCTCGGTTCTGCTTAACTCCCTGTGGATATCGATTCTTTACGGCAAAGGATTTATAGCCCTTATTCCCTCAAGAATAGTACAGTGCGGAATAATGACGGTGCTTCAGATAACCCTTATATATCTTCTTTTCGGCGAAAAAAGCGTAATACGCCGCCGACTGACAAAGCTTGCCGCATTTTCCTGAACTCAAAAGCCTCCCTTTAAATCAGGGAGGCTTTGCTGTTTCTTTTATTTAATACAAATTGCCCTTATGTTAAGAAAAAATTTAACTCTTTTGTGTTGATATTTCTGTTTCCATTAAGTATAATAAATAAGTATAGTTATTATGATTGGGGGCAATTTCTTGGATTGCAAACAGTTTTTCGAACAAATTAAAGGCAAAAGGATTGCTATGTGCGGTATCGGTGTAAGCAACACTCCGCTCATTATGAATTTTTTAAGCAAGGGCGCCGTCGTATATGCGTGCGACCGCAGAAGCCGAGAGCAGATAGGAAGTATCGCAGACGAGCTTGAAAAAGCCGGCGCGGAATTAAGGCTCGGCAGTAATTACCTTGATAATTTAGAGGTTGATATAATTTTCCGTACTCCGGGAATGAATTTTAATTTGCCGGAGCTTGAGGCGGCACGCAAAAAGGGCATTGCCGTGACAAGCGAGATGGAGGTCTTTTTCGATCTGTGCCCCGCGACGATTTTTGCCATAACCGGCTCGGACGGAAAAACCACCACAACAACACTTATAGCCAAAATGCTTGAGGCTGAGGGTAAAACCGTACATCTGGGCGGAAATATAGGCAAACCCCTGCTTCCCGAAATTGAGAACATAAAGCCCGAGGATTTTGTTGTGGCGGAGCTTTCCTCGTTCCAGCTTATATCAATGAGAAAAAGCCCCGATGTCGCCGTTGTTACAAATGTTGCGCCCAATCACCTTGACATTCACAAGGATATGGATGAATATGTTGAGGCTAAGAAAAACATTCTGCTTCATCAAAACGCCTTTTCACGCACGGTTCTTAACCGTGATAACGAGATAACCTACGGCTTTAAAAAATTTGTACGCGGTCAATCACTTTATTTCAGTATGGAACAGCCGCTTAAAAACGGCGCCTGGCTTGATACGGACGGTACCATTCATATGTCATACAGGGGTATCGACGCCCCCATTATGCACCGCAGCGAAATTGCGATTTTGGGCGACCACAATGTCGCCAATTACCTTGCTGCTATTTCTGCGGTATGGGGCTATGTCGGTATGGATTCCATAAAAAAGGTTGCCCGTGAGTTTAAGGGCGTTGAACACCGTATCGAGTTTGTAAGGGAACTTGACGGCGTAAAGTATTATAACGATTCCATTGCTTCAAGTCCGACAAGGACGATTGCGGGACTTAAAGCATTTGATAAAAAGGTAATGCTTATAGCCGGCGGATATGACAAGCATATACCGTTTGAGCCTATGGTTCCCTATATAATCGACAAGGTTAAGAAGCTCTATCTTTGCGGAGATACTGCGGATAAGATAGAAAAATGCGTCCGTTCGGACAAAAATTATAACGGTGCTCCCGAAATAGTAAGGGTAAACAATCTTGACGAAGCCGTTGCGGTGGCGCACAGGGACGCGGTAAGCGGAGATATTGTAACCTTAAGCCCTGCCTGCGCAAGCTTCGACGCATTCCCGAACTTCGTCGCAAGGGGCAAATACTATAAGGGATTGGTAAATAAGCTTTAATGGATATTAAGGACATTTTATTCAAATTATCGGCGCTTGACTCGTTAGGCTCACTGCACGCCGCCGCCGATTACGCAAAAGAGGAATTAAGCCGTTTTGCGAAGACCGACAAATGCGGCGGAAGCGTAACAGGCTTTATAAAGGGAAATTCCGATTATACGGTAATGCTTGACGCGCATATAGATCAGGTGGGAATGATAGTAACGCAGGTTGACGGCGAGGGTTTTCTCACCGTTGCGCCGTCTGGCGGAATAGATATAAGGGCTTTGCCGTCAAGAGAGGTCACCGTTCACGGAAAACAGGATATTCCGGCGGTGTTTTGCAGTACGCCGCCCCACCTCGCGAGCGGTGAGACCGTATATGACGACATAAGCCGAATAAAGCTTGATACGGGACTCGGCGAAATGGCGAAAAATATAGTATCGGTCGGCGATTATGTCACCTTTTCGGCGCTCCCGACAGAGCTTTCGGGCGATCTGGTGTCGGGTCGGTCGTTTGACGACCGTGCGGGCGTCGCCTGCCTTATCAAAACTGCGGAAATGCTTTCGGGCAAGCAGTTACCCTGCAATGTCGCCTTTCTTTTAAGCGATGCGGAGGAGCTTGGTATGAGAGGCGCCGTAACCGCAACCTTCGGCTTAGCGCCCGAAGAGGCAATCGCCGTAGATGTAAGCTTCGGTGACGGAATAGGTATTTCGCCCGATGAAAGCGGAAAGCTCAAGGGCGGCGCTATGATAGGTTTTGCGCCCACCCTTGACAGTGAAATTTCAAACAAGCTTACAAATATCGCAAAAGAACAGGGCATTAAATATCAAACCGAGGTTATGGGCGGCAGAACCGGCACAAATGCGGATGTTATCGGCATTTCGGGTAAAGGCGTTAAAACCTGCACCGTATCCATACCGCTTTGCAACATGCATACCGAGGTTGAAACTCTGAGCCTTTCCGACCTTGAGTCGGTTTGCAATCTGCTTTGCGCTTATGTCCTTTCGGGAGGTGTGCGGAATGGCTGATTATTTAAAGGAACTGTGCTGTCTTGACGCCGTTTCGGGCGACGAAGGCGCAGTGAGAGACTATATAATCTCAAAAATTGACGGAAAAGCCGATTGGCACACGGATAATCTCGGCAATATATTGGTTTTTAAAAAGGGTAAAAACCGCAGTGTAAAAAAACTGCTTATAGACGCCCATATGGACGAAGTAGGATTTATAATATCGGGCGTAACGGTTGACGGTTTTTTAAAATTCCACACCGTAGGCGGCATTGACACGGCGGCTGTTATGTTCCGTCAGGTCAGGATAGGCAATGTAAACGGTGTTATCTGCGGAACCCCGATACATCTTCTATCGGGCGAAGAAAAGAAAAAACTACCGAAACCCGACAGCCTTTATATAGACATCGGTGCGGACAGCCGTGAAGCTGCGTTAAAGCTTGTAGCTTTGGGCGACCGTGCGGTTATGTGCAGTGAATACCGTGAAATGGGAAATAAAATCAAGTGCAAGGCGATAGATGACCGAGTCGGCTGCGCCATACTGCTCTCCCTTATAACAAACGACAGCGATTATGATTTTTACGCTTCGTTTTCGGTGCAGGAGGAGGTCGGTCTCAGAGGCGCCAAAACAGCGGCATTCTCGGTCGACGCCAATTCGGCAATCGTGCTTGAAGCCACCACCGCCGCCGATATTGCGGATGTTGACGGGGCGCACCGTGTGTGTACCTTAGGGGACGGTCCCGCGGTGTCCTTTATGGACAGGGCGACCGTATATGACCGTGAATACTACCGTGCCGCGCTTGAAAGCGGTATTAAGTGCCAGTCTAAATCCGCGGTTGCGGGCGGCAACAATTCAGGCTCTATACATTTAAGCCGCGGCGGCGTCAGAACCGTTGCGATTTCCGTTCCCTGCCGATATATACATTCGGCGTCCTCCATTGCCGATAAGGACGATATTAAAAACGCCGAAATACTGGCAAAATATATGCTTGACGGCATTTGCGGCGGAGCAATCAAATGATAAGCCTTGTGCAGTCTATGCCCGAGGTTTGCTCAAAGGATTTGGGATTTTTAAAAATAAAGTGCCTTTTCGACTGTTATAAGGACGACAAAAGCGTCCTTTTTTGGCGGCAGGACAAAGGCGTTTACCTGTCACTTTCGGGCGGCGATATGACAGTAAGCGAGGGCGGCATAAACGCGGAGGAAATGCGTGAATTTATTTCGGTAATAGCGCCGAAAAGCATTTTTTGCCCCCGCAAGACTGCCGATCTGCTTCAGATTGAGCCTAAAGAGACTGTAAATGTTATGTTCCGCAAGGCGGATATTACGGGATCTGCGGAGTGTGACCGCCTTGACAGCAGGGAACTGTACGATATTTTGAATATCGAGGAATTCACCCTGCCGCCGTACCCCGATTTTGCCGTTGATTACTGCCGACGGCTAAATAAGGGACAAGCCGATTATTACGGAATAAAGGACAAATGCGCCGCCGTTTCCTTAAGTTCGGGCGGATATGCGCTTATAACAGGGATAGTAAGCCGTCAAAAAGGGCTCGGCAGCAAGGCGCTTAATGCGATAATTCAAAAAAACCGCGGAAAAACCGTACTTGTATACTGCCGTGACGAATTAACGGAATTTTACAAAAAACACGGATTTAAAAAGCTTGACAAGAGGTATGCTTTAACAAATGAATATAAATAAATTTTTTAATATTAACGAAAAGCTTTTAAAGCTTGATATGACAGTGCTTAAAGAATGCTCCGAGGTTTTTTCGGGCATTGACAACATAACCGAATACAATCAGTTAAAGGTGCTTAACGCTTACATAAAAAACGGCGTAAGTGAGTCATATATGTCCGGCTCTACCGGTTACGGCTATGACGACAGGGGCAGGGAGATACTTGAAAATGTAATGGCGTGCGTTATGGGGGCGGAGGACGCCCTTATGCGGCACAATTTTACCTGCGGAACCCATACGCTTGCCGTAGCGCTTTTCGGCATACTGCGCCCGGGAGACAAAATGCTTTGTCTTACGGGCAGACCTTACGATACGATTACCGGTGTTATAGGAATAGACTCAAAAAATGACGGTTCGCTTGCGGATATGGGCGTTGAATACCGTCAGGTAGAGCTTAAAGAGGACTCTTCACCCGATATTGACGGCATAAAAGCGGCGCTTAAAGCAGACCGCTACAAAATGGCTTACATTCAGCGTTCAAGGGGTTACAGCACCAGAAAAAGCCTTACCATTGATGTGATAGAAAAGCTTTGCGAAGCAGTGAAAGAGGTTTCGCCCGAAACCGTTATAATGGTTGACAACTGCTACGGCGAATTTACCGAAACAAAGGAGCCGTGCGATGTAGGCGCCGACCTGTGCGCAGGCTCGCTTATTAAAAATCCGGGCGGCGGAATTGCGCCCACGGGCGGATATATTGCGGGTAAGCACGAGCTTGTGGAAAAATGCGCTGCAAGGCTTACCTGCCCCGGCGTCGGGCGTGAGGTCGGCGCAACCTTAGGCCACAGCAGAGAGCTTTATATGGGCCTTTTCTCCGCTCCCCATGTTGTGGGCGAGGCGCTTAAGACCGCCGTGTATGCTTCACGGCTTTTTGAAAAGCTCGGTTACAGCGTAACACCCAAATACGATGAAAAACGGGGCGATATTATAGAATGTATAACCCTCGGAAGCAGAGAAGGACTCATCGCCTTTTGCAAGGGCATACAAAGCGGCGCTCCAGTGGATGCGTTTGTCGTTCCCGAGCCGTGTCCGATGCCCGGGTATGACGACGAGGTAATAATGGCTGCCGGTGCGTTCACCCTCGGGGCTTCGATAGAGTTTTCGGCAGACGGACCGCTGCGCGAGCCGTACGCGGCGTGGATGCAGGGCGGACTTAACTTCCACAGCGCGCACGCCGGCGTTCTTTTGGGCGCACAGAAAATGCTTGATGACGGCGCTTTAAAACTTTAACAAAACACCGAGAATGGAGATTAACTGATGAAACAGATTTTTTCGGGTGATGTTTTCGAGGTTATGCCGCTTTCCGACGGAATAATCTTTTCATACCGCAAGGATATTATAGAAAACAACATAGTTGTAGCCTATAAAATGCTCTCGTTTGAAAACGGACATTTCACCGATGTCGCCAAGAATATTTACCTGCTTACCAAGTTCGGAAACAATTATAAGGCGGTATCTACGCTTTGTTACAATTATATTACGGTTAAATCCATCGTTCTGCCGAACAGCAAAGTCTTTCTTCTGCACGACAACGGAAAGGCCCAGCTTCTCGATACGGATGCCTCGCCTATTTGGACGGGTGAGCTTAAGTACAGAGGGTGCTGTGCTTCAGACATTGCGCTTTACAAAAACACCCTGTGGGCAAGCTTTGCGGACTGCAATGTTTTACTGCGCTATAATCTTACAAGTATGCGTGAGGAACTGAGAATAGGCGGCGCCAAATCGCCGTTTGACAAACCGTGCGACCTTTTCCCCGAAGGCGACTGCGTTATGGTAAGCAACCGCGGCTCGGACAAGCTGATAAGGGTTGACCTTAACAATTACAGTGTTTTTGAGTACGAGCAGTTCGGCGAACCCGTCAGACAATATGTAAAATCAAGCGATAACCGCTTTGCGGTGCTTAAATCGGGACTTTACCTCATATAAGATATGAAAAAATCCTCGGCGTTATAAACGCCGAGGATTTTTTATACTGTTATATCGGAAAAATCCGCACCTATAAATTCCGCCAGCTCATGGGGGTCAAGCCTTACCTGATACCCGACCCTGCCTGCGCTTACATAAAACAGGGGAAGATCCACGGCGCTTTTGTCTATAACGGTTTTAAACTTCTTTTTCATTCCGACAGGTGAGCATCCGCCGTGTATATATCCCGTAAGCGGCAAAAGCTCCTTTTGTTTAAGCATTGATACCGCCTTTGCGCCCACGGATCTTGCCGCCGCCTTAAGGTCAAGCGTTTTGTCCACGGGGATTACAAACACAAAGTGTTCCTTTGTATTTGATTCGGTAACAAGGGTTTTGAAAACACTTTTGCAGTCCTCGCCGAGCGTCTCGGCAATTTTAACTCCCTCTGTAAGCTCGGGCGAATATTCAAACGGCGTGTAACCGATTTTTGCCTTGTCGAGTATTCGCATAACATTAGTTTTAAGCATTTTAAAGCACTTCCCAATTTATATGCCGTCGTAAAGTCCGCCGTCAGCCATTTTATTTAAAGCCGATGACACCATAGTCTTATCCTCTTTGTAGGTAACTCCGTACCATTTATCCTCGGCAATAAGGACCTTGACGCGCTTTTCGCCTGTTTCGATAAGCTTTGTTACCACGCTCGGAAGATAATACTCCGATTTCGGAACATTGAGCTTTTCCTTTAAAAATTCCTTAAAGCCCTCCTCCGCATAGCAAAACAGGTCGGGCATAAAGCCCCACAAATTCATCGAAACCACCGTATCCGGCGACATTGCCGTCCAGGTCTTCCCGTCGTCCTCGGTGTATTTGCAGTCCACGATTTTGGTTCTTTCGGTAACGGACTTAAGCTCCCAGTTTTCAATCTCGCATACGCCTCTTGAAACGGAGCCGTTTTCGGTAAGGGTGTTTGAAAGCCTGAAGCCTACCATGCTGTAGTCCTTATCGTTGTTTCTTAAAAAGTCCGCCATATGTAAAAAGGCGGTCTTGCCGTAATAATCGTCGGCGTTGATAACCGCAAACGGCTCCTTTACAACATCCTTACAGCAAAGCACAGCGTGCGCCGTACCCCAAGGCTTTTCTCTGTCGGAAGGACAGGTAAATCCCTCGGGCAGCTTATCGGTCTCCTGAAAAACATACTCGGTCCTAACCATTTTCTCTATATGCTTTGCGGTAACAGCCTTAAAATCTTCCTCAATGGCGTGCTTTATAACAAAAACAACCTTATTGAAGCCTGCCTTTACCGCATCGTATACAGAATAATCAAGCAGAATTTCCCCGTTTTTCCCGATGGGCGCTATCTGCTTTAATCCTCCGAAACGACTTCCCATTCCCGCCGCCATTACCACAAGCGTAATATCCTTATTCATAAACAATCTCCTTTTTATGATTACCTTACAAATGAATCAATATCAGCCACAAGCGCTTTATTTCTTGTTGCCGAAATATTGTTTATAAAAAGCACTTCCTTAGCGCCCGTATCGGCGCAAAGCTGTACCAAACCTCTGCCGTCGATTTTTGAAAAATAACGGTAGTCCACTACATATACCGTATTGTAGTGCGAAACCAAAAACGGAACAAAGGCATTGCCGAACGATTCCTTTATAACGATACAGGCAGATCCGTCCGTTCTTGCGGGATTGGTTATAACCTCAAGCGGTCTGTCACCTTTTATAAAGGTTAAATATTTAGACGAAGACGCACTCATATCCGAAATTATATCGCCGTTTGCCACAGTGCCGTTCTCATAATGAATTTCCGCGGTATTGGTTTCTTTCGGCTGATAGGCAAACACCGTATCGGGATTTGCGGCTAACTGCGGAAGCTTACCGCTTGATGTATAAAACGAACCGAGATAACCCGGGAATTCCCGCTGACCGTAATCCGCAAGCACAGTCGGGGTCTCACCCTTTAGCCGCATAAAGCTGTAATACGCATAATATGCGCCGAGAGCCGTCCAGTGATGGTCGGTACGGAAATATATATATTCATCCTTATGCGCTTTCAAAATATCGTAAACGGGAACGGTCTTTGCGGAGCCTATGCGCGAATACATATAATTGATTGCCTTTTGCTGATCTGATGTGTTGATAGCCGCCGTCAATTCGTCGGGTGCTGTTATTCCCATACTTGTCGGAACTATCATATCATATACCGCCGCACTTCCGTTAAGAAGCTGACCGGCACGGTTTACCGCCGCCGTATAAATATCGGCGGTCCCTCTGACAAAATTATAATACTCATATGCCGTATCGCCGTTTATTAAGAGCGCGCCGAGCGTTTGGGTTGTAGGCTCGGCAGGTTTTTCCTTTGGCGGCTCCGCCGCTGAAGAGCTTTCCGCCGTTTCGGGAGGAGCCGACTCCGCACCCGTCTGCTCGGATGAGCTGTTTTGCGACTCCGAGGAGGCAATTTCGCCGGCCTCGGGTATATCGTCGCCCTTTTCGACCGTTCCGTGTATTCTCGTATCTGTTTTTCCGTACAGTCCCGTAACTCTTGCATTAAGCTCCGTAAGCGTTTCACGGAACGGGAATGTGTCGGAATACCATTCCCCTATTCCCTCGAAAAATTTCCCCGAAAAAAATGACGAAGCGGTGAATTTCGGAAACCGAGCAAGCTCCCTTTTTTCGCTTTCGGAATACTTCGGTCTCAGCGGAATTATAAGTGAAATCACAAAAAATCCGTACAGCAGGAAAATAAAAAATCTTACATACACTATGTTGAGAATTCTGAGCTTTCTCTGATTGGAGATTATTTTTCTTTTTTCCTGTTCTTCCGTTTCATTTATAAGTTGATTATTTTCCATACCGTTCACCTAAAATCTGAAATAGAGGAAAGGATTGTAGCTGTTGCCCACAAGCGCCGCGACGGACAGCAGTAAAAGTACCGCCGGAACAAGTATCTGCAAAACATAATACACAGCAAGCGCACCGTTCGATTTAAGCGATATATGCTTTAAATTTACAGATATGTTTCTTGCGATCGGTGTGGACGCAATTACCGAAACGGCAAGTATTACAATATAGCTTTTTATCGTGGTAACGGTCTCAAAATCGGAAAATTTGTTTCCGTCTGCCCCGAACATACCCTTTAGAACACACAGAACATCCGAAAGATTTTCGAATTTAAACAATATCCAACCGAAAAAGATTACCAAAAGCAGATAAGCGTGCGCCGCCGCACGGTTCTTTGCCAAAAGCCTTCCCAAAAAAAGCTTTTCCGCCAAAATAAATATAAAAAAGTAAAGTCCCCACAGCACGAAGTTCCACGACGCCCCGTGCCAAAGACCGGTAAGCGCCCACACTACAAACAGGTTAAAGGCTGTACGGAACGCACCCTTACGGTTGCCGCCGAGCGGTATATAAAGATAATCCCTGAAAAATGAGCCTAAGGATATATGCCAGCGTCTCCAAAATTCGGTTACTGAGCATGAAACATAGGGATAATCGAAGTTTTCAAGATAATGTATGCCAATCATTCTGCCCATACCTATCGCCATATCGGAATAAGCAGAAAAATCAATATATATCTGCAAAGCAAACGCAAGCATACCGACCCAAAGCGAAAGCACGCTTTTTGAAGCCAGAACGGAGAAATCTCCGCCGTCGGGAACCAGCAGCTTATCCACCGCCGCCGCACAGGCATTTGCAAGCACTGCTTTTTTGGCAAGCCCCGTAACAAAGCGGTTAAGTCCTTCGCCTATGTCATTATATGTGATGCTTCTGTCTTCAAGCTCGCTTACTACATCCTTGTAGCGTACTATCGGTCCGGCTATGCACTGATGGAACAGGCTTACATACAAAAGTAACATCTTAAAGCTTCTTTGCGCCCGTACCTCACCCCTGTATACATCTATACAATAGGTCATAAGCTGAAAGGTATAAAATGAAATACCTATCGGCAGGGCAATGGACGGTACTGTTTTCGGTACGCCGAAAATGTGATTTAGGTTTGAAAGCGTAAATGTACCGTACTTGAATATTCCCAGCAGTAAAAGGTCGGCAGTGACCGCTAAGGTAAGAAACAGCTTTGCTTTTGATGGCTTCCGTCTGTTCACGGCGATTTTAAAGGTCAAATACCAATCTATAAATGTCATTCCGACAAGCAACAATATATAAACCGGCTCGCCCCATGCGTAAAAAATGAGTGAAAACACCAGCATAACGGTGTTTTTGGTGTTTATATCTTTTGCAAAAAAATATGCCAGCAAGTTGAGCGGCAAAAAAAGAAATAAAAATGTAAGGCTTGAGAAAACCATATGCAACCTCGTTCAAATAATCTTCTTTTAACATTATACTACATAAAGTCTTAAATTAGCAGATACAAAAAGGTTACAAAAAATGTTATACACTTCAGCCACAGGTCGGTCAGCATATATTTGCAGAATGTAATTGAGCAATATCTGTTTATACTACGACATATAAGCCATTTTTGCGGAATGTGCAATCACAGAACAAAAAACCATTGCTAAGATTTTAGTGTTACAGAATCTTTTTCGTAGTATTTTTTAACAACATCAGGTTCTATATCACTCCAAAATAAAACATAAGGGCGATTTTTCAGCGGTTCAAATTCCACAATTTTCTGTTCGGGATCTTCGAGAATTTTAAGATGCTCCTTCACTTCTTCATCATAAGCCTGAGCTTCCCCATTTTTAAGAGAAATTACCGCAGATACAGATGTAACTTGTTTGAAATTCGGTGTATAGCAAAGTAAAGCGATAGCAATTATTGCAATCGAACCGTAATAAAAAAGATTGTTTTTCTCAAATTCCGCATTTTTGTCACTATCATTCGTGCATTCGGATGAGAATATCCGGTGTGACAACCATCCGCAAATATAATAAATACAAAAAGCGAATAAATAAATGAACGAATAAAAAACAATATTTTTAAGTCTGCCGCCGCTCGAAGAATTTTGTGCATATGACGGAGGCGTAAACTGAACCGCAATCAGTATTACGGATATTATAGGTGCCAATAAGGGATATTTGAAAGAAAATTTAGATTTTTTTGCGGCCGCATACAAAATCGGGGTTATAAACAGCATTGCCGCAGGTATTACAAGACTGTCGCACCATTTTCTTATGAAATCAATTGAAAAACCGAACGCCTGAATTATAGCATGAATAGGGGTTTGTTTTTCAAAATAAGCTTGTCTCACAGAATTACCCGGAGCCGACGCACTGATAAAAAATCCGATTGCAAAAAGGACAATAAGCAAATATACCCATAAACGAACAGACAGGGGATATTTTTTCCTTTGCCACACAGTATATACGCAAAAAAAGAATAGAATTACCGCCGTAAGTAATGCGGTAGTATAATTTCCGCCTGCGATTATTATTGAAAGCAACGGTGCCGCAGTAAGCGCGAGAATACTTTTTTTGTCTCTTTTAATAAAGAGCTGCTTAATAAGGCAAGAAAAGAAGAGCAACATAAGTGCAAAGAAAAAGGTATAAAACATACTTCCGTTATACCAATAAAACGCCTCTACCGCCGATTCCGGTATCTGCATACACAATACAAGAATTACACAGGTTAAAGTTATTGTATTATATTTTGAAATATTCAAAATATCACAACAGATCAATTTCATAAAAACAACTGATGATCCTATAAGCGAAACAAGGAGAATGGGTGTTGTCAAGGAATAAAAGCCTTCTCCGAATATCGCCGGATGCAGCGAAAAAATGAATATAGCCGAATAGGTTCCCTGCCATTCGTAATAACTGTTTTTGATCTGCCGCATAGCGGCAGCAAGTATTGAAGTGTGGTCTCTGTATGCTTTTACGGTAAGTGACGCATATCCGAAGTCATCATAACTCGGATGATTATAAAAACCAATTACAATCATTGGTATCAGCAAGGTTGTTAATAACGCAATGCTGCAAAACGCAATTTGTTTTTGTGATAATGAATATTTCAATTTGTGCATATTTGCCCCTCAATATATACTATTATAGCATTTACGCCCCATTTCTAAAACGGGGCGTAAATGCAGTTTAAATAACTATTTTATTCACCGTAAAGCTTAAGAAGCTTTTCAAGATGGGCACGGCGAGCCTTTGCGGTTTTTTCCGCCTTATCGAACAGAACCTCCGCGCGCTCGGGGAAGGAGCGTGTGAGTGAGGAATAACGAGCCTCGCCCATAATGAAGTCCTTATAGTCGGTGGTAGCCGGCTTGCTGTCGATAGTAAACGGATTCTTGCCCTCAGCCTTAAGAGCCGGATTGTAACGGAACATATCCCAGTATCCGCAGTCAACGGCCTTCTTCATTTCCTTCTGGCAGTTGACCATTCCGCCCTTAATTGAGTGCATTTCGCACGGAGCGTAACCGATAACGAGTGACGGACCGTTATAAGCCTCAGCCTCCTTAAGAGCCTTGAGGGTCTGGTTCTGGTCTGCGCCCATAGCTATCTGAGCCACATAGATATATCCGTAGGACATAGCTATCTCGGCAAGACTCTTCTTAGCGATTGCCTTACCTGCGGCAGCGAACTGCGCAACCTGACCGATGTTGGAGGCCTTGGAGGCCTGACCGCCGGTATTTGAGTAAACCTCGGTATCGAATACCATAATATTTACATCGTGGCCCTGTGCCAAAACATGGTCAACACCGCCGAAGCCGATGTCGTAAGCCCAACCGTCTCCGCCGAATATCCAAATGGACTTCTTGGCAAGATACTCGCTGTGAACCAAAACATCCTTGCAAAGAGCGCAATCTGCGCCGGCAGCCTCTATTGCGGCTACAAGGGCCTTTGCGGCGTCGCCGTTCTTAGCGCCGTCGTTAACGGTGTCAAGATAAGCCGCGGCGGCTTTCTTAACATCGTCGCTTGCCTTATCGGAAGCGGCTATTTCCTTAACCTCGCCTATAAGACGGTCACGGATAGCCTTTTGACCTAAATACATACCGTAGCCGTGCTCGGCGTTATCCTCAAACAAAGAGTTAGCCCATGCGGGACCGTGACCCTCGGCGTTTGTAGTGTACGGCGATGTAGCGGCAGGACCGCCCCAAATCGAGGAGCATCCGGTAGCGTTGGAAATATACATTCTGTCGCCGAAAAGCTGTGTGATAAGGCGTGCGTAAGAGGTCTCCGCACAACCTGCGCAGGAGCCTGAGAATTCAAGAAGCGGCTTCTTGAACTGAGAAGTGATAACATTGGCATCTGTTGCGACATCCTTCTTCTCTGTTACCTTTGCCACGCAGTAATCGAAGGAATCCTGCTCCTTAAGCTGTGATTCCTGCGGAACCATTTTAAGAGAGTTGGTCGGACATACACCGATACAAACTCCGCAGCCCATACAGTCAAGCGGCGAAACGGTCAAAGCGTACTTATAATCTGTCTTGAGGAACGGCTTGGGCGAAACCTTTAAGGTGTCGGGAGCGGCCGCAACCTCTTCGTCGGTAAGAACGAACGGACGGATGGTAGCGTGCGGACAAACAAAAGCGCACTTGTTACATTTAGCGCAGGTATCGGGGTTCCATTCGGGAACCATAACCGCAACGCCGCGCTTTTCATAAGCGGAAGCGCCCTGCTCAAATGTACCGTCTGCGTGGTCCATAAACGCGGAAACGGGAAGAGCGTCGCCGTTCATAAGACCTACCGGCTTCATTATATCGTCAACCATCTTGACAAGCTTAGCCGGTCCCTCTTCCTTAACGGGAGCGGTATTGTCTACGGCGTCAGCCCAGTCAGCCGGAACATCAACCTTAACATATGCGGTAGCGCCGGCGTCGATAGCCTTTTCGTTCATCTCAACTATTTCTTTGCCCTTCTTCATAAACTTCTGGGCCTTTTCCTTCATATAGCCGATAGCCTCAGCTTCGGGAAGAACCTTTGAAAGCGAGAAGAAAGCAGACTGTAAAACGGTATTGGTACGCTTACCGAGACCGATTTCAGCCGCAATGTCGATAGCGTTAACGGTATAAAGCTGAATATTATTCTTTGCGATATAACGCTTAGCCTCAGCCGGCATATGGTGGTTAAGCTCGTCAAGATTCCACTGGCAGTTGATAAGGAATACGCCGCCCGGCTTAACATCGTTAACCATCTTGTAGCCCTTTGTTACATAAGACGGGTTGTGGCAGGCAACAAAGTCGGCCTTGTTTATGTAATATGGGCTCTTTATCGGCTTATCGCCGAAGCGCAGGTGAGAAATTGTGATACCGCCCGTCTTCTTCGAGTCATACTGGAAGTAAGCCTGAACATACTTATCGGTATGGTCGCCGATGATCTTAATGGAGTCCTTGTTAGCGCCGACTGTACCGTCGCCGCCGAGTCCCCAGAATTTGCACTCGATAGTACCCTCGGCAGCGGTGTTCGGAGCCTCTTCCTCGGGAAGTGAAAGCTCGGTAACATCATCGTTAATGCCGATTGTAAAGTTGTGCTTCGGCTCTGCCTTGTCAAGCTCCTTGTATACAGCGAAAACGCTTGAAGGCGGAGTGTCCTTAGAGCCGAGACCGTATCTGCCGCCTACAACGGCGTCCATCTGTCTGCCTTCCTTTGCGAGAGCGGCAACAACATCAAGATAAAGCGGCTCGCCCAGAGCGCCGGGTTCCTTTGTTCTGTCAAGAACGGCAATCTTCTTAACGGTTGACGGAATAGCGGCAACCAGCTTGTCCGCTCTGAAAGGACGGTAAAGACGAACCTTTACAAGACCTACCTTTTCGCCCTTTGCGGTTAAATAATCTATAACCTCTTCCGCAACATCGCAGATAGAGCCCATAGCTACTATAACCTTTTCGGCGTCGGGTGCGCCGTAGTAGTTGAAGAGCTTATAGTCGGTTCCTATCTTCTCGTTGATCTTGTCCATATACTTTTCAACGATACCGGGTATAGCGTCATAATACTTATTGCAAGCCTCACGGTGCTGGAAGAAAATATCTCCGTTTTCGTGAGAGCCGCGCATTACGGGATGCTCAGGATTTAAAGCGCGCTTTCTGAACGCCTCAACAGCGTCCATATCGCACATTTCCTTAAGATCCTCATAATCCCAGATCTGAATTTTCTGAATTTCGTGAGAGGTTCTGAAGCCGTCGAAGAAGTTAATGAACGGAACTCTGCCCTCGATAGAAGCCAGGTGAGCTACCGGAGCTAAATCCATAACCTCCTGCGGATTGGTCTCGGCAAGCATTGCAAAGCCTGTCTGACGGCATGCGTAAACATCGGAATGGTCGCCGAAGATGTTAAGTGCGTGGCTGGCTACGCAGCGCGCAGATACATGGAAAACGCAGGGGAGTAATTCGCCCGCTATTTTGTACATATTCGGGATCATAAGTAAAAGTCCCTGTGAAGCGGTAAAGGTGGTAGTGAGCGCACCGGCTGCCAAAGAGCCGTGTACGGTACCTGCCGCGCCTGCTTCGGACTGCATTTCGGCAACATTTACAGTTGTTCCGAAAATGTTTTTAAGTCCCTGTGCCGACCACTGATCAACATAGTCAGCCATAGGACTGGACGGTGTAATCGGATAAATTCCGGCTACCTCGGTAAATGCGTATGCAACATGTGCCGCGGCATTATTACCGTCCATGGTCTTGAATTTTCTGGCCATTGAAAATTCCTCCTGTAATAAAATTAATGAGACGCTATCCTAACTCATATAATATGCCTCATACAATTAATATAATAACACTTTTCCGCTCCGGTGTAAATAGTAATTTTTTTGCCTCGCGAAAAAAATTTTTTAAAAAATGCTTGACAAATGAAACGCGCGGTGCTATAATGACTAAGCTGTCAAAAAGACAGGCAATAAAGTTGGTGTTGATTGCGGCGAGGGTCCACCCGTTCCCATACCGAACACGGAAGTTAAGCTCGCTTGCGCTGAAGATACTCGGCGGGAAGCTGCCCGGAAAAATAAGTAGATGCCAACATATGAAACCGTACATTATGTACGGTTTTTTTGTTTTTACGGCTTATTACCGTGCGGCACACGGAGATCCGACAATAGTCCGCACTGAACATCGGGAAAAACAAACCGCCTTTTGATAAAATACAGACAGACAAGGAGGGATAGCGTGGATTGGATAAAAGGCTTGCAGAGGTCTGTCGACTATATTGAGGCGCATTTAACCGAAACTATTGACTACGAATCAGTTGCGGCACAAAGCTTTTCGTCAAGCTATCATTTTCAGCGTGTGTTCGGTATTCTTTGCGGATTTACCGTCGGCGAATATATCAGAAACCGCAGATTATCGCTTGCCGGCACGGAGCTTGCCGCAGGTGGCACAAAAGTAATCGATGTTGCACTGAAATACGGCTATGAAAGTCCGGACAGCTTTGCAAAGGCTTTTAAAAAGTTTCACGGTATATTGCCGTCAGAAGTAAAAAAGGGCGGCAGCAATTTAAAATCATTTTCCCGTCTTGTCTTAAAAATTTCTTTGGAGGGCGGAACACTTATGGATTACAAAATTATTGAAAAACCCGAAATGATATTAACGGGCTACAAGGCGCACTTTACGGGAGTGCCCTACGGAGAGGATCGGAAAATCCAAGAGGGCGAATTATTCAAAACAACAAGGGCAAAACAATGGCTTTTACGGGGAGCAAAGGGTGCATCCGGCGATACGGGAACTGATATGTGCCTTATTACGAATATTTCGGATGACGGATATGACTTTTTCTATGCCGCCGAGCTCCAAAAATACGAGCGTGAAAATATGTATAACACGGCAGTTACAGGCTTTGAATATATGAAAGAATTCGGCTTCGAAAACATAACGGTTCCAAAACAGACTTATGCCGTATTTACAACCGAAAATCAGCCGTATCCAGTTGAGGACTATTTTGATATAAGAAAACGAATTGTATCGGAGTGGCTGCCCGCAAATAATTTTGAAATTGCAAACGCGCCCGAAATTTCGGTTTATCACTGGTTTCCGAAAAATGAAAAAGAAAAACGGTTTATTGAAATTTGGATGCCGATCATTCAAAAATAGCATTTTGCCGCCCATATCCGTGGGCGGCATTTTTAAAGTTGCTTACTCAACTTGCAGTTGCACTCCGGTAAACGGATATGTTATACTCTTTATAGTCAAAAGGTTTTATAATATAATCAGAAAGCGCTTTTAAATAAAAAAATGAGGTGAACTGTAATGCTAAAAATCGGCGAAAAGATTAAAGAATTAAGAAAGTCACAGGATGTAACCCAAGAAAAGTTAGCGGATTATCTTAACATCTCTTACCAAGCGGTTAGCAAATGGGAGAACGGTTTGGCTCTGCCAGATTTGTCTCTTATTCCCGCATTATCTAATTTTTTTGGTGTAACCTCGGATTACCTTTTAGATATTTCACTTGATAACAAGAGTGAGATAATAGAAAATGTTCTAAAAGAAGCACGTAGTTATACGCATACAGGGGAAATTACTAAAAGTATTGCTATTATTGAAGAAGCATTACAGACATACCCTAACGAACATAAATTGCTTAGTGATTTAATCGAATACAAAGTAATGGTTTATGAGGATAATGATCAATGGCTTTCTGATATTGAACAAAAGGCAAATTTAATTTTAAGGGATTGCAATATTGATAAAATACGGCATAGCACTATTGTTAATTTAGCATTTGCATACTCTTTTTGCGGAAAGAGAGAAAAAGTTTTAGAGATTGCGAATTTATTGCCCGACACAGCCTATTCCAAGAGAGAATTGTTAAGTCTTTCCGTTCCTGCGAAAGAACGTGCCAGTTATAAATCGGAATGCATACTTGCACATTCAGAATCTATTTTGTGTGACATTTTAACTATTTCAAAACATCATTATCTTTGGGGTGATCCCGAAATTGCAATTGATGTTTGTAATAGGGCTTTAGATATTATAAAAGCGCTTGGTGATGAGGGCTATCTTCTTTATTTTAAGGCAAATGCTTATGAGGATTTAAGCATGGCATACGCAAAACTCCAAAATAAAGAAAAAATGTTTAACGCTATGGAAAAGGTTATACAGATATACGAAGAAATAGAAGCTGAATTAAAAGGTAGCGGCCATAAGTATTCGTCACCATTATTCGATGGTTTAACATTTGACAGAAATACAATGTCAAAAAATGTTCCCTCATCCGATTTTGAGAGATATTATAATATCATCACTAATTCAAAAACATTAAAACCCTATAATGATGAAGATAAATTTAAATACATACTTCATTGTCTTGAAGAAAAAATGAAATAATTTTAATTTTTCACCTAACCAACCTCTAATTTTGTCGACTATATAGGCGTAATGATCATTATGAAATTTAAGGTGCGAAATGAAAACAAACGAAATATTAAAGCTGATCGGTGACAAAGCGCTTCTTGATAAAATTTATCAGTTTTCTTACAGAAGATGTAACACTTCTTATGAGGCGGAGGATCTATGCTCGGACATTATTCTCGCCGTAATATCAGCCGTACATAAGCAAGAGCAAATTGAGAATTTTTATGCTTTTGTGTGGACTGTTGCGCGCAGAATTTATGCCGATTACTGCGAAAAGAGAAACAGTGTACGGCAAACAATCAGCATGGAAAACGGTGATTATGCAATCGCGGCAAAAGAGAATGAAATTGATAGTTTTATCGAAGAAACAGCCGAGCAGGAACAAATAAGGAAAATTTTCGCGGAAATTTCTTTTCTGTCCAAGGCTTACCGAGAGGTTATGGTGCTTTATTATCTTGACGAAATGAAGGTAAAGGATATATCGAAAAAGCTTAATATCAGCGAAACCACCGTAAAACAGCGTTTGTTTTTTGCACGAAATACCGTCAGAAAAGAGGTTGAAATTATGAATGAAAGAAATTTATCCTTAAAACCGGTGTCGTTGGCGTTTATCGGAACGGGAAATCCTAGCGGTAACGATCCAAGAACAAAAGCGGAGCGGATCTTATCGCAAAATCTTGTTTACGCCTGCAAAGATAAGGCAAAAAGCGCCAAGGAACTTTCCGATGAGCTTTGCGTACCCATGCCATATATTGAGGACGAGCTGGAAATTCAGCTGAAAGGCGAAAATGGCAGCTACGGACTTTTGCGCAAAATGGGTGACAAATATATTTCAAATGTGATTATTGTAGAAAACAGCGAGTTTAACGAAGCGGGAAAAATCTACACAAAGCATTTAGACAAGCTGTGTGAAAAGCTGAAAAATCACTTGCAATCGCACCGCGAGGAATTTTTGAATTTTCCGTATTTAAGCCGCCAAACCGATTTGCGATTTATTCTTTGGACGATAATCAGCGAATCGGTATGGCACCTTAAAGAGCGTGTGAACGAAATTCTTGAAACGGAGTTTTTCAAAGGGATCGAGTTACCCCATCGGAAATTCACGACCGTTGCCATTGCCGTCCCGTATGGCACATCTTGCAGTGCTCGCTTTTACGGCAGCGACGGCAACGACACGCACGATTTCTGCGGCTATTCTTATGTTTTTATACGCAATATTTACGGCAAAAGAATGGACAGACACTTTTATTGCGGCCAAACAATCACCAACGACGAAAAGCTACGGTTAACACTGAAAGCAATCGGTGGAATGGATATAAATACGCTTGATGAAGCACAAAGAGAAATTGCCGCGAAAGCGATTGAATGCGGCTTTTTAAGAAAAAACGGGGAAATTTTAGAGCCGCGGATCGTTGCGATTGAACAAAAGGACTGGGAGAATTTCCGCAATCTTCTTTGTGAGTACTATGACTCCATTGAGGATATTGCAAAAGAGATTGCCGAAGAGATGTATGCCTATATGCTTTCGCACATTCAAAAGCACCTTTTAAACGAATACAAATCATATAACCTGTTGGTTTCCGGTATCAACCTTTTGAACGATTTGATTGAAAAGTGCATTGCCGAAGATCTGTTAACAGAGCCTAAGCAAAAGATCGGTCCGGAGGGCGTCCTGCTGGTGGTTGAAAAATAATCTATGTTGTTGAGTTGCCGCCTTACCTACCGAGCGTAACAAGGGATATTGTAAAGCGGTTGTTTCGCAAAACTAACAACAAAGAACAATAATACCGCTATGCAAAAGGTTGCAAAAGCGATAGGAATACCGCCGGATACAAATTAGTGCTACAAAATAAAAAAGAAAAACGGTTTATTGAAATTTGGATGCCCATATCAGAACAAAAGCAGTGACCGAAAGGCTTAACGCCTTTCGGTCACTGCTTTTTACAAACAATTTTTATTAATCAAGAAAATCCTCATTAAGAGTTACGCCGAATTCCTTTGCGATAGCGCGGAGGTTATCGTCGGTAATGGTCTGGCGTATTCCTTTTCCGCAGGAAAGAGCCCTGACATATATTTCGGCAGCCTTTTCGATCGTGTGCATAAGACCGAAGGTTATATCAAAGTCGGGACCCGAAACAAAGAGACCGTGATGCGCCCATACAGCGGCGTCGTATTTTTTCATAAGCTCGCTCGTGGCAAGTGCTATATCCGCACCGCCCGGAACCATCCACGGAACAACGCCTACGCCGCCCGGAAATACAACGGGGCACTCGGTAGCGCTGGTCCAAAGCGCCTTTGTGAAATCCTTATCGGTGAGGGGAAGCACAAAGGTCATAGCGATTATATTTGCCGGATGCGCGTGATATATAACACGGTATTCGCCGTTCGTAGCCGCTTTTCTTACGCTGTGGTTCATAAAATGGCTCGGGAATTCGCTTGTGGGTCTGCCGCCCTTGCAGAGTCCCCAAACTATACGGTAGCTGTCGCCCTCCCCGTTTATTTCAACAATGCAGATATTGTCCTGCGGAGCCAAAATAACATTGCGAAAGAACTTGCCCGAACCCGTGGCGATAAAGTATTCACCCTTTAAGTTATCCGCCTTAACGCCCATATTAACCCAAGGTCTATCCTCCTTAAAATAAGGACGGCACTGTTCAACCTCTTCGGGGCGCATACGGTAGGTCAGGTTGCCGCCGTTTCTCTCGTGCCAGCCCTGTTCCCAACCGTCGTTGCACATACGGATATAGTCCTTAATTACTGCGATATCAAGTATACCCATTAAAATTAACCTCTTTTACTTAAAACTTCTGTTTCGTATTTCTTAATTTCCTCGAACCATTCGGGTCCCGCGGTTATGCAGCACTGACGGCAGTATTCCTCCCAAACATCGGCAAACGGGAGCATTTTAGCCTCCTCCTGTTTTACCATAAGCTCGGTGAAGCGGCTTTCGTCCTGAAGCCTTTTAAGCTCCTCGTTCGGCAGGCACATAGCGTTTAAGAGCGCCTTTTGCCAGCTGCGGAAGCCTACTGTCCATGCGGAAATACGGTTTATGCTTGCGTCAAAGAAGTCAAGCGCCATATAAACCCTGTCAAGCGCGTTGTTGCGTACAACCTCCTTTGCCATCTCTTTGGTTTCGTCCTCAAAAAGCACCACATGGTCGGAGTCCCAGCGGACGCCTCTTGTAATGTGGAGCGCAAGCTCGGGGAAGAAGCAGAGAAGAGCCGGTATTTTATCAGAAACGAATTCCTGCGGATGATAATGTCCGTTATCCATAAGCGGAAGACAGCCGGGGTGTGTAGCCGCAAAGCTTAAGGTAAACTCGGCGCTTCCGGCGGTAAAGGACTCAACGCCTATACCGAACACCTTTGACTCAACGCACGGCTTCACCATTGCGGGATCGTGCGGCTCGGCGAGTATCTCCTCATAGGCTTCCTTATATCTCATTCTCGGACCCATTCTGTCCGCCGGAATGTCCTTGAATCCGTCGCCGGTCCAAATGTTCATAACGCAGGGAATACCTGTTTCCTCGGCAAAATACTGCGAAATTCTGATACACGCCTTGCCGTGGTTTATCCAGAAACGGCGCACCTCTTCATCGGGGCTTGAAAGTGTAAGACCGTTCTTTACCATAGGGTGCGAAAAAAAGGTGGGGTTAAAATCTATTCCCATATTTCTTTCCTTGGCGTATTCAACCCATTTCCTAAAGTGCTTAGGCTCAAGCTTATCACGGTCCGCAAACTCACCGTCCTCAAAAATCGCGTAGCTTGCGTGAAGATTGAGCTTTTTCTTACCAGGACACAGAGACATAGCCTTGTCCATATCCTGCATAAGCTGTTCGGGTGTGGTTGCCTTGCCGGGATAGTTTCCGGTTGTAAGGATACCGCCCGAAAGAGCGTCCTTGCTGTCAAATCCGCCGACATCGTCGCCCTGCCAGCAGTGAAGCGAAACAGGAACGGTTTTAAGCTTTGCTATTGCCGCATCGGTGTCTATTCCGTATTCGGCGTAGCGTTTTTTTGCTTCCTCGTATCTTGACATATGTAAACCTCCGTATATTATTATTCATCCTGATTATATAACAGTGAAATCAAAAAAATAAGGACATTACTTTTTAAAAATAATGTCCTTATTTAAGCTGACGGTACGCTTTGGGGCTCATGCCGTATTTTTCGGTGAAAATTCTGTAAAAATAGCTTGTGTTTTCATACCCCACCATAACGATTATATCGCCTACCGAAAGCGCCGTGCTTTTAAGCAGAGACGCCGCCTTGGTAAGTCTTTTTTCCATTAAATGCTCTTTAAAGGTCTTGCCTGTCGCTTTTTTGACCGCACTGCTTACATACGCCGCAGAAACATTACAGCGCCTTGCCACATTGTTAAGGCTGGCGTTCGGATAATTCTGCTCTATTTCGGTCATAGCGGACATAACTATCGTATCGGATACCGTGCCCGCCTCGCCCGTTATAAGGCAATCGGTAAAACCTAAAAGCTGCAAAAGCAGTAGCCCCATGGTTATTTGGTTTATATTGCGGCGGTTGGGTTGCCTGTTAACAACGCTCCATATCAGGTTTTCCATAAGGTTCTGAACGGGAAGCACGTCCGAAACGTTAAAATGCATATAGCTTATTTCGTGTCCCTTACCCGTAAGACCCGAAAATAAAAACTGGCTTATTTTATTGTCCGACCCTATCATTTCAATGGCGGTATTGAAAAACTGCGGCAGAACGATAAGATTTATGGCAATATCGTCTATTCCCGTAGCGTCGGTTTGGTGGCTTGCGTGTTGGTTAAGCAGGAGTATCTCGCCCTTTTTAAGCTCGATTTCCGAAGTATCGTTTATAATATGCCTTTGCGAGCCCGAGCACATATAAATTATTTCAACATAATTGTGGCTGTGCTTCGGAAAAGCTATAAACCTTGTATTGGGGCGGATAGTGAACAGCTTGCCTGCCTCAAGCAGCTTTTGGCTGTCTACAAAGGACGGCATATTATCGGAGTACACGCTCATATCAAGCGCTCCGCCGCCGAGGATATTTTTTTCCTCCTCGGTTATACGGGAAAGCTGTTTTAAAAGCGCGGCGTTCATCTTTTCACCTCACGGTATTTTCCTTGAAAATATTGTGCTTTTTAACTATCAGATAAAACGGTATTCCGAGAGCGTAGCAAACCGCAAGCTCGCCGGCTCCCACCTGAACACCCGATATAACGAAGCCCCAGAACGAGTATCCGCCCGGCAAATAGAAAAACGCCAGCTCAAGACCTATTACCACCGCATTTACAATGACCGGCGGCAGCATTGCGAGAAGCGGCAGACCCTTAAATGTGATATTTCTGAGGGCGTATGTAAGAAGCGCGGCAATAAGCGTTGCCGCCGTGCCGAAGATCATATCCACCGCGTTAAAGGAAGCGATATTGGCTATAAAGCATCCCACCGTAACGCCGGGTATCGCCGCAGGCGTGAATATCGGGAGCAGTGTAAGCACCTAGGACACACGGAACTGCACCGGTCCGTAGGCGAGCGAGAAAACATTGCTTAAAAATGTCAGTCCCGCATATGCGGCGGCAATAAGCGCACCCGTAACTATGAAATTTATCCTGTTTTTTGTTTTAGACATCTTATATCCTATCCTGTAAATTTTTATAATATTCTACCGCCAGACGGTCGCACCGCTCGTTTTCGGGGTGGCCCGCGTGTCCCTTTACCCATTCCACCGTAACGCCGTGAATATCCGTAAGGGTTAAAAGCCGCTCCCACAAATCGGAATTAAGTGCCGGCTTTTTATCTGCCTTGCGCCAGCCGTTTTTCTGCCATGAACGCGCCCAGCCCTTACTAAGCCCGTCCGCCACATATTTTGAATCGGTAACAAGCCTCACCTCGCACGGCTCCTTAAGCGCTTCAAGCGCTTTTATTACCGCCGTAAGCTCCATACGATTATTGGTGGTGTTTTTTTCGCCGCCCGAAAGCTCCTTTTCTTTTCCCGCAAAACGGAGAACCGCCCCCCAGCCGCCGGGACCCGGATTGCCCGAGCAGGCTCCGTCCGTAAATATATCAACGCTTTTCATACGGCATTAATACCTTCTTATGCTGCCGATAACCTTGCCTATCACATGGGGGTCTTCGGGGTAGATAGGAGAAAAATCGGGATTTTCGGGCATAAATATTATCTGCCCGTCCTTAATAAGCAGTCTTTTAACGGTAGCGTCGTCCCCGTCCATTCCTATTACAATATCCCCGTTACGGCAGGAAGCGTTTTTATCGGCTATTATTATATCCCCGTCAAGTATTCCGGCGTCCTTCATTGAAAGTCCCGAAACACGCAGGGCGAAAAGACCGTCCGCATTTTCCTTAGGAAACGGTATATAATCCTCTATTTGCTCAACCGCAAGTATCGGCTGACCGGCGGTTATCTTGCCTACGACCGGTATCATAGCGGATTCGTACTCCATATCAAGCCTTATTGCGCGGGAAGACTTTGCGTCCCTTATTATGTAGCCCCCCTCTTCCAGTACGCTCAGTATGGAGTGAACCGTAGAGGTGGATTTTATGCCCGTGGCATTGCAAATTTCACGGACAGTAGGCGGAAATCCGCCCGACATTTCCTTTACAAGAAAATCGTATACCTTTTTTTGTTTTTCATTAAGAGGAGCCTTGGACATTTAAGTCCCTCCGTTCGAACATTTATTCTTTTTTATTATAGCATTGCCCGCGCTTCTCCGCAAGAGGTTTTTCGGCTTTTTTAAATATTTCCCTTATACCCAAAATCACAAGCAGACCGCCGAACAGCTTTCCCGTAATTCCGCCGCCTATTATTTTTGCGAAATACATGCCGCCGAATGCGCCGATAAGTCCCCATAACGCGATTTTGAGGGTTATTTTCCATTTTATCTGTTTTTTTACCGCATACACGGCAACCGCCGCAATCGCTATCGGAATAAAAAATATAAGATTTATTCCCTGTGACTCAAGCTGAGGCATATCGGCAAACACCGAAAGATAAATTATAAGCACCGCTCCGCCGCCGAGCCCCATAGCGCCTATAATTCCCGAAAAAAGCCCTGCCAACAGGGCTGCCCAGTTCACTTTAAAAGCAGGCGCACGCCTGCGTAGACCATAAACGCCCCGAAAATTCTTTTAAGCCATACGGAAGAAATTTTTTTAAGGCAGTATGTTCCCAATAGCGCTCCGATTACTCCGCCGGGAATAAACACAAGCGATTCCTTAACCGTAACATATCCCTTTAAAACATAAAAGCAGGCGCTCAGTACGGTTATCGGAAGTATTACCGCAACCGCATTTGCGTGAGCTTGTTTTCTTTCAAGACCGAGTTTTGTAAGCAACGGAACGGCAAGCATACCGCCGCCCGCACCGAAAAGACCGTTCACGGTGCCTATCAAAATGCCCGAAACCGCGGTCATAACACCCTTTTTATTTATTTTCAAACCTCATCACCTGTTGTATTATTCTTTCCTGCTGATTAAATATAATGCACGGCAAAATACCACAGCAACATTTGTATATAAAATATAATACATTTTACTTGCTTTCACCGAACGCAATTTGTAAAATTAGGACAGAATTAAACCGAAAGTCGGTATTAATATGTTACGTGTCACTGTATTCAATGAATTTTTTCACGAAAAAACGGATGAAAAGGTTAAAAGCATTTACCCTGACGGTATTCACAAAGCGCTTAAAGAAAATTTGAGCGACAGCGAAATAACGGTCAGGACCGTAACGCTTGACGACCCCGAATGCGGTCTTACCTATGAGGTGCTTAAAAACACAGATGTGCTTATCTGGTGGGGACATATGCTTCACGACAAAGTGCCGGACGAGGTGGCGCGCCGTGTCCAGAACGCGGTGCTTTCGGGTATGGGCGCTGTCTTTCTCCACTCTGCTCACCACTCAAAGCCATTTAAGCTTCTTATGGGTACGCCCTGTTCCCTTTCTTGGCGAGAGGACGGAGACCGTGAATACCTGTGGGCAGTCGATCCGTCTCACCCGATAGCGGAGGGTGTGGACAGATTTGTAAGGCTTGAGCATGAGGAGACCTATGCTGAGCCGTTCAGCATACACGAGCCGGATAAGCTTATTTTCATAGGCAGCTTTGAGGTCGGAGAGGTTTTGAGAGCCGGCTGCTGTTACAGACGGGGTTACGGAAAAATATTCTATTTCCAGCCGGGACACGAAAGTTATCCCACATACCGCAATCCGCAGATAGTCCGCATAATCAAAAATGCCGTACACTGGGCATACAGCGGTTTCCACAAGGAAATAAGCTGCCCCCATGTTAAAAGGATAGGCGAATAATAATGAAAAAGAATTTTGCGGTTATAGGCTACGGAGGTAAGGGCGGCTGTCCCACAAGAGACGAAATTATGGGCTACGAGGCAATAAAATTTGCCGATTACATCGAAAACAAAAATACCGAAAATGATTACGGGGAGGTATCCGCGCTTGCACACACAGTTCATACCTGTATGGACTTAATAAAGCAAAGCGCCGGTATAATACACCCGATAAAGGAGTGCAGGCTATGAAATTAGGCATTGTAAGCGCAATTTATGACGGCTTTACATTCGAAGAAGCCGTGGAAAACGCCGAATACCTTGCGGGGGGCGAAAAAAACGCCGAATTTTATGAGAATGTCAAAAAATTCGGCGAGCTTGCAAATAAATACGGTATGAAGCTTTGCTACCACAATCACGATTTTGAATTTGAAAAAGTTGACGGGGAATACAAGCTTGATTTGCTTTACAAGGCAATTTCACCCGAGCTTTTATCGACCCAGCTTGATACCTGTTGGGTAAATGTAGGCGGAGAAAACCCCGCGGATTACATCCGTAAATACGCGGGCAGACTTAAAATTGTCCATTTAAAAGACTTTGCGGGCACGAAAGGCGGCAATATGTACGCCCTTATAGGAAATGAAGATAAAAAAGAAACTGCCGCAGACAGCTTTGAGTATCGCCCCTTAGGTTCGGGACTTCAGAATTTCCCCGAAATTTTAGACGCCGCGAAAAAATCGGGCGCCGAGTGGGTAGTTATAGAGCAGGACGAGCCGAGTATGGGCAAAACCCGTATGGAGTGCGCCGAAATAAGCATTAAATATCTTAAGTCGATTTTTTAAGCGCCGCGTTTTTCTCTCGGTAATCTGCCGGAGATACACCTATTATCTGCTTAAAGGAACGATTGAACGACCTTATGGTTCCAAAGCCGACCCTTCGGAGATGTCGGCTATTTTTGTGTCAGTTTCCTTTAAAAGATTGCACGCCTCGCTCACACGCAGATTATTTATGTATTCGCTGAAGCCTTGACAGAGCTTTCGGTTTATAATATGTGAAATATAGTATTTGCTTAAATGGAGCTTGTCCGCAAGCTCGTCAAGGGTGATGTTCTCCCTGAAATTTTTTGTGCAGAAATCTATAACGCTGTAAAGTGAGGTATTATTATCGGCATTAACGGTTTTAAGCCGCAGCTTAGGCAAAACAGCGCTCATTATCACATTTATATAACCGTTCAGCGCCAAATTTGCGTATTCACCAGAAAGCGAATATATACGGTCAAAAATAAGCGGGAAGTCTCCGTTCTTATCAAACGGAATTAAGTTTGTATCGGGTACGCTGTTTGAAATTATATCCGAAAAGCCGTAAACCGTATCGCTTGAAAAAATAAGTATGGCAAAATCTCCCGATTCCTTTGTCTCGTAATAATGAACCTGATTCGGGAACACAAGGAATATATCGCCCTGCTTTAAAAGACAGCTGTTTGTATCCGCATAGGCGACCGCCCGACCCTTTCTGACATAAATAAGCTCCACTTCCTTATGGATGTGTATTATTCTTGAAAGTCCCGTTGCCTTTGCCAAGCTTATTTTATTAGTCTTATTTTCATATGTAATTTTCATATTCCTTTTCCTTTCGGATTATATGCGTCCCAATGTAACGAACAGAGTGCCAGACGAGTATTATATATTAAAAAGCTTTAGGAGAATAAACCGTGAAAAATCTTAATGATCTGCCGCTGGGGAAAACGGCGAAGGTAAAGCAGCTACTCCCCTGCGGCGAAATGAGACGGCGGCTTCTTGACATAGGTCTGATACCGGGAACTCTTGTGGAATGTATAGGCAAAAGCCCGTCGGGCGACCCGAGGGCATTTCTTATAAGAGGAACGGTAATAGCCATCCGTTCGGAGGACTGCCGTAATATACAGATAGTATGACGGAGCTTTAGCTGTCCGTAACAGTTACATTTTTAAATGTAATAACAAAATTATTATCTTCATCGCTTGCCGAAATAGGCAGTCCCGTAGCGCCGAAATACATTCGGTATTTTATATTTTCGGTGCGCCCGTCCGTGTAAAACCGTCCGTCCTCAAGAGTTATCTGCCGCCCTTTTTCCGAAACATCCTTTAATACTTCATAGAGATACGCAGCCGCCGCAACCGACGGCTGTTTACCTATATTGTATTTGTATTCAAGACCCAGATATTTCGCCGTTACAGCTTTCCCCGAAAAATCGAATTCAAGCCCCTTAAGCGTATCGGGCGAGGTAATTTGAACCTCAGCATTTCCGTCAGGTCTTACCGTTACCGCCGCCACATATTTGATTTCAAAAAATTCCAGCTCGGCAGTAAAGGAAATTCCCGTTGTTTTGGGAGCAATCGCCGTTTCCTTACCGCAGGAAGCAAGCAATGCCGATACCGCAACGGTTAAAATCAACGAAAATATCTTTTTCAAGCCGAAAGTCCCCTTTACAGCTCCTCGATTATATCCGACGGAATAAGCGCGCGCTGACCTCTTTTGAGGGCTGCCCTGTCGCCTGCCTCGCCGTGAAGATAGACCGCCGCCTTTGCCGCCTCTGTTGCGGACATTCCCTGCGCCGCAAGCGCGGCGATTATACCCGAAAGTACATCTCCGCTTCCGCCGGTTGACATTCCGGGGTTTCCGGTGCAGTTAAAGAATATCTCCCCGTTTTCCGCGGCAATTATCGTGTTTGCGCCCTTTAAAACAACGGTACATCCGTTTTCATGCGCAAAATCACGGGCGCAGGAAACACGGTTTTCTTCAACCGCCGATACGGTCGTGCCCAAAAGCCGAGCCATCTCTCCGGGGTGAGGGGTAATTATAACGGGAGCTTTGCGTTTTTTAATAATATCTATGCTTCCGCAAATCGCATTTATGCCATCGGCATCTATAATAAGCGGAACCTGCGTGTTCTGAGCCGCAAATCTTACTATTTCCGCGGTATCGGCGTTATTTCCCATTCCGCAGCCGACAAGAACCGCGTCCGCCCCAGTCAAAAGGGTCGCTGTATCAATATTTTCGGCGCTAAGCGTGCCGAATTTATTTTGTTTTACGGGTACGCATACCGCCTCCGGCACGGCGGCGGTAAAGGGTGCGTATATGCTGTCGCACAGCACCGATTTTACTATCCCTGCGCCGCTTCTGAGTGCCGCGCGCGCCGCAAGTATTGCGGCACCTGCCATACCGTAACTTCCGCAAAAAAGGAGTGCCGTGCCGAAAGTACCCTTGTGCGAATTATGCCGGCGTTTTTTAAAAATCGGCTTTTCGGTTGTAAGGTACGAATATTTCTCGGTCGGCACGCCTATATCAGCCACAACGGTCTCGCCGCAGTAATCAGAACCGAAAGGCAAGACAAAGCAGGGCTTAAGCGCGATAAAGGTCACGGTAAGGTCAGCCGAAAACGCCGCGCCCCACACCTTTCCCGTGTCCGCCTCTACACCCGACGGAATATCAACAGCCGCTCTAACGCAATCATATGAATTCGCTTTTTTAATAATATTTTCCGCTGTTTCGTTAAGGGGTCTGTTTAGTCCTATTCCGAAAAGAGCGTCGATTAAAATATCACATTCACAGTCGGTAAGACTGTCCGACAGCTTTATTCCGCAAAGCTTGCCGTAATAATATTTTGCGTTTTCGGTTTTAGGCGGACCGAACGGCGTTACAACCGTTACATCGGCGCCGCTTTGCTTTAAAGCCGCCGCTGCGACAAAGCCGTCCCCTCCGTTATTTCCGCTGCCGCAAAGTATGGTTATTTTTTTGCCCGCAACGCCGTATTTTTCCGCAATTATCCGTGCCGCCGCATTGCCTGCACGATACATAAGCTCCCTAAAAGAAAAAGCGCCGCCTTTAACGGCATTTTCCTCGGACTCTTTAATAAGACTTCCCGTTAATACCTTCAAAGCGGCACACTCCTTATTTAAAAGCGCTGTTTGCTATAAATTTCGGAACAAATTTAATTATTGCTCCCTTTACCCTCTCGTCGGGAGCGAACACAAGATACTTAGTACCCTTGCCCTCCGAAGAAAACACCATAAGGTATGCATTCGGATCGCTTACATTGCACGCCGCAAGCACATCCTTAGGGTTGGCTCTCGAAATCTGAACGGGATTGAATTTCTCAATAGACGAAACCGACGAAAGCTCGAACGAGAGCATACGCTTTCTTGAGCTTTTGCTTATTATTTTATCAATATCCATCGTTCCGTTGGTAACAATATACTCATACTCAATATTAAATCTTCCGCAAAGCTTAAATGCACCGAACAGTATACCGGCAACCAAAAGAAAAGCTATCGAGCCGATATATCCCATAAACAATATGAGAAGAAAGCATAGGACAAAGGCAAGAAACCATATTCCCGTTATCGCCGCAATATCCTTTCCGGTCTTTTTAACCGCTATTATTTGTTCAAAAAAAGTATCCATGACATATCTCCTCGAACGCCGTAATATAATTATGTATACATTATACACCAAAACTTATTGCACTTGCAATATTTTTTGTTTTGATATATAATAAATTTACCTTTTATTAACAAGTGAGGTGCAACCATTGCATATAAAGGACGGTTTCAGTCTTAAAAATCTGCACGGGCAGATGACTGTTGTCGCAAACAGCGGCAAAATCAGCAATTTTTATAACACTATTGTACTCACAGATACGGCTTATTTTCTGTGGAAAATGATTGAAAACGGAAATCCCTCCAAAAAGGAAATGCTCGACGCCCTGCTCGAAAATTTTGAAATATCAACGGTGCTGGCGCTCGGAGATATAGATGTATTTTTAAGAACAATGAAAGAAAACGGTATAATAGAAGAATGAAAAATCAAAGCAACGAATCAACGCTTAAGTGGATATACCGCCGTATAAAGAGATTTTTGCCGGCGATTATCGCCACGGCGTTAATTTCCGCCGTTACGGCGGTAAGCTATGTTGTGCTTGCGCTCTTAACAAAAAAAGTGCTTGATATAGCCACAGGCGACGCAGCGGGAAATCTTGCCGCTGCGGGAACGGCGCTTTTTGCCGTAATCGCTCTTCAGGTAACGGCAGGCGCCTGCCAGTCTCTCCTTAACGCGTACACAAACGGTAAGCTTACTATGTCCCTCAGAGAATATCTTTTTACGGCAATATGCAAAAAGAAATATGAAGAGATTTCCCCGTATCACTCGGGCGATATTCTCAACCGCATAACCTCGGATGTTGATACGGTGGTTTCAAGCTCCGTTACCATAATACCGAATTCGGTCTCCATCTTCACCAAAATCATCGCGGGGCTCGGCGCAATGGTTTTTATGAACCCGATATTAGCGCTGATAATTCTCCTGCTCGGCGTAACAGTGCCTGCAATCGGCAGATTTATAAGCAAAAAATACAAATATATGCACAAGGAATGTCAGCGCACGGAAGGCAGGACCCGTTCCTTTATGCAGGAGTGCTTTGAAAATATTGTGGTTATAAAAACCTTTGCAAGCGAGGGTCCCTTTATTAAGAGACTGCAAAGATATATGGACGATAATTTTAAGCTTAAAATCAAGCGGACAGGCATCTCCATAGCCGCAACCATAAGCCTTTACACATTTTTTACCATAGGCTACTATGCGGTTCTGCTTTGGGGAGCGGGCGGACTTTCAAAGGGAACGCTCACATACGGAACGCTTATGGCGTTTTTACAGCTTATTTCGCAGTTAAGGTCGCCGCTTCAGAATGTTTCGGGTATACTTCCGCAGTATTATTCCGCAATAGCGTCCGCGGAGAGACTTACAGAGCTTGAGGGGCTAAGGGATGAACCCTCTTTGCTTAAATCGAAAGACGCGGACAAGCTTAAAGCTGACTTTAAATCGATAGAGGCAAAAAACCTTTGCTTCGGCTACGGCGCAAAAAACATTCTTGAAAATTGCAGTTTTACCGCCGAAAAGGGTGACATAATTGCAATCACGGGCGAATCGGGAAGCGGTAAAAGCACGCTGTTCAAGCTTATTTTGGGACTTTACAGCCCCGCAAGCGGCTCGCTTACCGTCAACGGCGAAATACCGACAGATGCCTCTGTGCGCCCTCTTTTTGCGTATGTTCCGCAGGGGAATATGGTGCTTTCGGGCAGTATCAGGGATAATATATCCCTTTGCAACCCCGATGTAGATGAAGAAAGTATTATAAACGCCGCCAAAGCCGCGGAAATATACGATTACATAGCGGCTCTGCCCGACGGTCTTGACACAATACTCTCAGAAAGGGGCTCCGGTCTTTCCGAGGGTCAGATACAGCGTATTTCGATAGCAAGGGCGCTTATTACCGAAGCTCCCGTGCTTTTGCTTGACGAGGCTACAAGCGCGCTTGACGAGACAACGGAAACCAAAGTTCTTGAAAACATACGGCGTATGACAGGGAAAACCGTTTTGTTTATTACCCACCGCAATACAAGCCTCAAGGCTTGCGACAAAATAATGCATATAGAAAATAAAAGCTTTACCGCTTAAAATGCGGCAAAGCTTTTATTTTTGGCTCGTTTTATTCAGCAACCGCCATTTCCTCTAACTTTTGTGCCGCCATACTCAGCGGCTGATCCTTTCTTTTTATCATAACGATACTGCGTTCGGGTATTTTTTCCTTAAGGTCTATAACGCACACATTATCGCCCTCACGCAGAAATTCACGTGGTACGAAACCTACTCCGAGATCCGCTTCAACCATAGGTAATATCTGATCCGCCGTGAATGCCTCAATATCCGGCGCAAAAGGCAGACCGCAGCCTGCGAACAGTTCCGAATAAAACAAAAAGGATTTTGTATCGGGGCCGAGCGAAATCAACGGATGCTGTGCAAGCTCCGCAATGGATACCTGCTTGCCCGTAAGCTCCGAAAAGGCGGGCGAACATATCGCAACCTCGTCAATCGGGCGGATAGGAGTTTCGGTAAGCGTGGCGGAACGCTCCGTAGGGGTTGTGACGAAAGCAATATCCGCAATCCCGTCCTTAAGCGCCGTTATTGCCTGAGGTGTTGAATGGTTGCTTATTCTTATGTGTACTCCCGGATAAAGCGTACGGTAATTTTTGAGTACAGGCAGTAAAAGACATCGCAAAGCTACCTCGCTTGCCGCAATGTATACGGTGCCCTTTTGTAAATTGCGACTCTCGGTTATTTCGGTCTCTCCTGCCTCGATATGCTCAAAAGCTATACGGATATGCTCATAAAGCCGCTCTCCCTCGGGGGTTAGCCTCATTCCTCTGTTACTGCGTGAAAAAAGCGCGCACCCAAGCTCCGCCTCAAGATTTTTGATGCTTCTGGTGAGATTAGGTTGGTTATTCAAAAGCTGTTTTGCCGCCTGTGTAATATTTCCGTATTTCGCAACATAGTAAAAAACTCTGTAATAATCGTAGCTGATATACATTTATGCCTGCCCCTTTAATATCAAAATCATATTGTTAATATATCTATTATACATTATGAATATATCTATCGAAGAATTATAATATAGTCGGCTTTGAAAGTCAAGTCGGTTATAAACCCGGCTGTGTAAAATATTACGGGAGAAGGGGTCAATATGGTAAATACTTTGGAAATTGTGATGGGGATTTTTTTGAATGCGGCGGCGCTTTCGGAAATTGTTTCGGTCATAAGCGGTTCGCCCGAAACTTTAAGACAAAAACGGTTTGTCACTCTGACGCTTGCGGTCGGTTTTCTTTTGGGAGTAATTACGGAATGTGTACGGAACAATAATATGACTGCGCTTATTCTCTTTGCGCTCGGGTTTATGCTTTCGTACGCCGCGTTTATTCTCACCGTGCCGGAAAAGAGGAAGCTTAGTGAAAAGCGTTAAGCCCTTTTACGGGCAAATGTCAGACAGCTTGCGCGCGGCAATATTTATAGTTCTGTCGGGCGGCTTTCAGGACGCGTATACCTATTGCTGCCGGGGTGAGGTTTTCGCAAACGCGCAGACCGGAAATATTGTGCTTTTAAGTACTGCACTGTTTCGTCGGGAATGGCACACGGTATTTAAGTATCTGATACCGGTATTGTCGTTTCTTGTGGGAACGGCAGTGGCGGAGGTAATACACATAAGGCTTAAAAGCTACGAAAAAATCCACTGGCGCCAGATTATTCTCATAATTGAAATTTCTCTACTGTTTGCGGTCGGGTTTCTTCCCGAAAACACACAGGCGATTGCCAACGCGTTCGTCTCCTTTGTATGCGCATTGCAGGTACAGACCTTTCATAAAATACGGGGACACGCCTACGCCAGCACAATGTGTATAGGCAATATGCGTACCGGCACCGAAGCGCTGTGCGCCTATCTGCGTACGGGCGATAAGGAAATACTTATGAAGGCCGTTACCTACTTCGGCGTGATAGCTCTGTTCGGCGTAGGTGCGGGGCTCGGCAGTATAATCACGGCGGCATTGGGGTATAAAAGCGTGTGGATATGCTGCGTCCTGCTTTTCGTAAGCTTTATAATGATGTTTGTACCTGAAAAGCGGAGATAATTCCTTCAAGCTATTATGTGAAATAATTAACAATTTTATGCCCTATCAAATAAGTATGTTTGTTTAAAAAAATGCTTGACATTATTATATAAAAGCACTAAAATTAGACAATAAAAATTGTAGGGGGATTATGCTTTTGCTTGGCTTTATAATTGCGTTGGCTTTTGGCTTTTCAGAAGCCTTTTTACTTAAAAAAATGCTTAATTCCTTTACTGCGGGCAGCTATACCGCCGCCGCGGGCTTTATGACCGCAAAGCTTTTGCTTTACGGCGCGGCGCTTCCGGTTTTGGTGTTGCTGTTCGGCTCGCACATTACGGAATGTGTGATAGGCTACACGGTCGGGTTGCCTGTCGCGGTTGCCGCAATGTTCGTTTACAATACAATTAAAACAAAAAAACCGTATTCGGGAGATGATCGGCACGAAAGCGATAACAATAATTGAATTTGCTCTTTCAGCCGTGCTCTTGGTTTTGGGAATTATAGGCTACTGCGCCGTACATTCCTACATCAAGCATCACGGAGAGACAAAAAAGCTTAAAAAACGGTCCAAACTGCTGCTTGCGCTGGCGGTTATTGCAGGCTGGTTCTTTATAGGAACAGCCATAACCTCGGTAACAAGAGGCAAGGGCGGGCTCAGCGTAGATTTTGAAATGTTCAGCGAACGAACCGAAATTTTCGGGTTCTCGTTCGCAAAAACCTCGGTGTTATCCTTAATAATAATAGGTATAGTGCTCTTACTCTGCTTAGTATTCAGATTTTTGATTTTTCCGCATTTCGACCCTGAAAAACCGAAAAACGCATTTCAGAATGTTACGGAGCTTGCGGTTGAAGCGGTGGACGGCTTTACAAAAAACACCGTGGGCGATTATTCGGACGCTCTCGCCCCTTATATGTTTTCACTCGCGATATTTATGATATGCTGTGCGGCAAGCGAGCTTTTGGGGTACAGACCGCCTACATCCGATTTGCTTGTAACGCTTGCAATGGGTCTTATAACCTTTGCGCTTATAAATTTTTACGGCATAAAGAAAAAGGGCCTAGCGGGAAGAATTAAATATCTTTCCAGTCCTACTCCGCTTATACTTCCTATGAAGATTTTAAGCGATGTTGCGGTTCCGGTTTCGCTTGCCTGCCGTCTGTTCGGCAATATGCTCGGCGGAATGATAGTTATGGACCTTTTAAAATCGGTGCTCGGCGGTTACGCCTCGGGTATTCCGGCGGTTGCGGGACTTTATTTCAATCTCTTCCATCCGCTGATACAAACATATATTTTCATAATCTTATCGCTTACATTTATCAATGAAGCCATAGAATAATTTTAGGAGGAAATAAAAATGACAGCAATAGGTGCAGGTTTGGCAATTTTAACAGCTTTGGGCGCAGGTCTCGGAATGGGTATCGCAACAGGTAAGGCAACAGAGGCAGTAGCCCGTCAGCCGGAGGCTTCGGGTAAAATAAACGCTATACTTCTTTTGGGATGCGCGCTTGCGGAATCCACCGCCATTTACGCATTCGTTGTAGCGCTTATACTTGCTGCAAAAGTTTAATTGATTGAACGGAGACGAGGTTTATGGACGGCTTGGTTATATCGGACGCTGTAAAAGATCTGATAATTAACATTATAAATATCATTATCCTGTTTGTGATAGTAAAAACGCTTGCGTATAAGCCCGTTAAAAAGTTTCTTGACGCGCGTAAGGCGAAGATAGAAAATCAGCTTAAGGAAGCAAACGAGGCAAAGGCGCAGGCAGACGCCGCAGCCGAGCAGTATTCTAAGCTTATTGCCGACAGCAAGGCGGCGGGAGCGGATATTATCCGTGACGCGGAAAAGCAGGCGAAGCAAAACGCCGACACCGTTATAGAAAACGCAAAGAAGACCGCCGACGGCATAATTGAAAAAGCAAAGGTTCAGGCAAAGCAGGAGCACGATGCGGCTCTCGGCAATATGAAGGACGATATTACCGATTTGGCTTTCGGTATCTCGGCACGGATTTTATCCCGTGAGGTTGACAATAAGGACAATATGCGTATTGCCGACGAGTTTTTCAAGGAACATACCGGCAGTGCGGAATAAGGTGATTTAATGAAAACGGTAATAATTACCACTGCCGAAAATATGTCGGAGGAAGCCTACAGACGCATTTGCGACGGCTTTAAGGAAAGGCTCGGAGAGGACGCCGAATTTAAGCACATTACCGACAACGGTATAATCGGCGGATTTATTGCGGAGGTTGACGGCGAAATATACGACCTGAGCATTTCCTCTCAGCTTAAAAAAATGCAAAAAGAAATAAACGGGTAAGGCGGTGAGCAGAGTGGAAGAAACCGAAATTGAAAGAATAAGCAGCTTTTTGAAAAAGCGCGTTGCGGAATTTCATACAGCCCCTATTGTTTACCGCTCCGGCAAGGTTGAAACCGTAGGTGACGGAGTTGTAAGAGTAGGCGGTCTTCCCGACCGTCTTTACGGCGAGCTTTTGGAATTTGAGGGCGGCGTGTACGGAATGGCTCTCGATTTGAGCGAGGACGGCGTAGGCGCAGTGCTTATGGACAACGCCGACTCCGTAAATGTGGGCGACAGCGTAAAGGGTACGGGAGTTGTAGCCGATATGCCTGTCGGCAATTCCCTTATAGGCAGGGTCGTAGACCCGATAGGCCGTCCGCTTGACGGTATGCCCCTTGAAGCAAAGGAGCATTTGCCGTGCGAGACGCCCGCGCCTACAATAATGCAGCGCCGCCCTGTCGATAAGCCGCTTGAAACGGGCATTATGGCAATAGACAGTATGATACCGATAGGCAGGGGTCAGCGTGAGCTTATAATAGGCGACAGGCAGACGGGTAAGACCTCTATCGCGATAGACACGGTAATAAATCAAAAGGATACCGATGTAATATGCATATACTGCGCCATAGGTCAAAAGGCTTCCAATATAGCGCAGATAACCGAAACCCTTAAAAACACGGGCGCTATGGATTACAGTATTGTGGTTGCTGCTACCGCTTCGGACAGCCCCGCAATGCAGTATCTGGCTCCCTACTCCGCCTGTGCGGTTGCGGAGGGCTTTATGAGAAAAGGCAGAGATGTGCTTGTAATATACGACGACCTTTCAAAGCACGCCGTAGCTTACCGTACAATGTCGTTGCTTTTACACAGACCGCCCGGAAGAGAAGCCTTCCCAGGCGATGTCTTCTATCTTCACAGCCGTTTGCTTGAGAGAAGCGCCTGTATGAGCGAGGAACTGGGCGGCGGCAGTATTACGGCAATGCCGATTATCGAAACAATGGGCGGAAATATATCCGCTTATATCCCGACAAATGTAATTTCTATTACCGACGGTCAGATATATCTTGAGACAGAGCTTTTCCACAGCGGTGTAAGACCTGCGGTAAATACAGGTCTTTCGGTTTCCCGTGTGGGCAGAGCGGCACAGCACAAGGCTATGCGCAAGGTTTCGGGCTCGCTTCGTATAGAACTTTCGCAATACCGTGAAATGGCGGTATTCACAAGGTTCGGCAGTGATGTTGACGAATCGACGGCAAAGCTTTTAAACAGAGGTCACATACTTACAGAGCTTTTAAAGCAACCTAAAAGCCGACCCTATTCGCTGTTTGAGCAGACGGCTCTGCTTTTTGCTTACCGCAGCAATATATTTGACGGCGTAGGGGATTCGCAGATAAAGCAATTCTCAAATGAAATGCTGAGCTTTTTGCACACAAATTACGGTGTGCTTGAAAATTCCGTCCGTACCTCGGGCGACCTTACCGATGAAGATGAAAAGAGGCTCGGCGAGGCTTTAAATACTTTTAAGGAAAGCTACTTAAATGGAGAACATCAGTGAATTAAAGCAGCATCTTCATGCGATTGAGCAGACAAGGCAGATTTCAAACGCTATGTATCTTCTGTCTACCTCCCGTATGAAAAAATCAATGCAAAATATCGAATATAATCTTTCTTACCTTAAAAGACTTCGTTCCACAATGAAGGACATTATTTCAAAGACAAAGCACAATATGCTTACCGACCCGTATATTGAGCTTACGGAGAACGGAAAGGCGCTTTTCTTTGTAATAACCTCCGACAAGGGTCTTTGCGGCGGCTACAATTCCGCTGTTGTGCGCCTTGCCATGGAAAAAATGAGCGGATTTTCGGATCCTGTGCTTTATTCGTTAGGTCTTAAGGGAACGGAAATGTTTACCGCCCACGGAATAAAGCCGGACGGCGCTTGGTACGGCGCTTCCCAACTTCCCTCGCTTTCTCTTGCGAGCGATTTAGGCGAGGATATTATAAGCCGATATGACAGCCATGATGTAAGCGAGGTATATATCGTGTACACCGGGTATATCAATTCGGCAGTGCAAAAACCCGTGTGCAAGCGTGTTTTGCCGCTTTTGCGCCGTGATTTTGACGATGTTGAGTACGAAAATAAGTACGAGGCGGATGTCCTTTACGAGCCTGATTTGCAGACGGTGTTCGACCAGATGGTTCCGCAGTACATTGTGGGAATGATGTACGATATAATAATGCAGTCGGCGGCAAGCGAAAACGCCGCAAGAATGACGGCGATGCAAAACGCCACAAAAAACGCCGACAAAATGATAGCAAAGCTTTCCGAGCAAATAAACGCCGTAAGACAGCTTGTTATTACAAATGAAATCACCGAAATTGCCGCGGCAACGCAGGTGCAGAACAACGGAGTTTAACGAGGTGAATTAAATGAAATATACAGGTAAAATAGTAAAAATTTCAGGTCCTGTAATTGATATTCGCTTTGACGGCGACAGGGTCCCTCCCATAAATTCACTTGTAGTCATTAAGGAGTACGACAAGCATGCGGAGGTTGCGGCGCATTTGGGCGATGGCACTGTGCGCGCCATTGCCTTGGAAGCTACCGAAGGACTTCGCTGTAATCTTGAGGTTGAATCGGACGGTAAGGGTATAGAGGTTCCTGTGGGCGACGGCGTTATCGGCCGTGTTGTGGATGTTCTCGGCAGACCGATCGACGAAAAGGGTCCCATTACGGCGGAACATTATTTGCCAATACACAGAACCGCTCCCCGCCTTTCCGAGCAAAAGCCGGCTACCGAACTGCTTGAAACCGGAATTAAGGTAATAGACCTGCTTGTTCCTTATGCAAAGGGCGGTAAAATAGGTCTGTTCGGCGGCGCGGGCGTCGGAAAAACCGTGCTTATAATGGAAATGATACACAACATAGCCGTTAATCACGGCGGATATTCGGTGTTCACGGGCGTCGGCGAGCGCAGCCGTGAGGGAAACGAACTTATTCATGATATGGAAAACAGCGGCGTTATAGATAAGTCGATACTTGCTTTCGGTCAGATGAACGAACCGTCCGGAAGCCGTATGCGCGTTGCTATGACGGGACTTACAATGGCGGAATATCTGCGTGACGAAAAAAATCAGGATGTGCTTTTATTTATAGATAACATCTACCGCTTTGTTCAGGCGGGCAACGAGGTAAGTGCGCTTCTCGGAAGACTGCCGAGCGCCGTGGGTTATCAACCGACATTGGCTCAAGAGCTTGGCTCCATCGAGGAAAGAATAGCCTCAACCGATAAAGGCTCTATCACATCTGTTCAGGCAGTATATGTTCCGGCGGACGACCTTACGGATCCGGCGCCTGCCACGATATTCACTCACCTTGACGCCACTACAGTGCTTTCAAGAAGCATAGCCGAGCAGGGGATTTATCCCGCGGTCGATCCGCTTGAATCCTCGAGCCGTGTGCTTGAACCCGAAATTGTGGGCGAAAAGCATTATAGCGTCGCAAGGCGAGTGCAGGAATGCTTACAGCGTTATGACGACTTGAAGGATATTATCGCAATACTCGGTATGGAGGAGCTGTCCGCAGACGACAGACTTACCGTATACCGCGCAAGAAAGATACAGAACTTCCTTTCTCAGCCTATGAGCGTTGCAAAGGCATATACGGGTGCCGAGGGACGGTTTGTACCGCTTAGCGAGACGATTGAGGGCTTCCGTCAGATAGTTGACGGCGAGGCAGACGATATACCCGAGCTTGCTTTCTTTATGGTAGGAAATATAGACGAAGCCAGAGCCAAGGCAAAGACCCTTTAACGGAGAATGCCGTATGAGTGAGTTTTTACTTGAAATCATAACACCGTCAAAGCAGTTTTTTAAGGGTATGGCAGAGCAGGTCATATGCCAGACCGAGGACGGAGAAATCGGTGTTTTAAAGGGTCACAGCACAATGGTAGCGTCGCTTATCATAGGCGAAATAAAGCTTAAGGTCGGCGGTGAATGGAAAAACGCCTATATTTCGGGCGGATTTATGGAAGTGAGAAACGACGAGGTATTGGTCTTTTCGAACTGCTGTGAATGGCCGGATGAAATCGACGCCGCAAAGGCAGAGGAAACAAGGCAAAAGACGCTTAAGCTTATAATGCACGAACAGAGCGTGAAGGAGCACCGCCACAACGAAATTGTTCTTGCAAGGGCGCTTGCAAGGCTTAAAGTCAAAAAATATATGCAATAAAAAAAGCTGTAAAAAACTTTCGTTTTTTACAGCTTTTTCTTTGTTTTTTATCCCTTTGTGATGCAATCGGCAACATATATGCCCATTGCGCCGGACTGGGAAAGTCCTCTGCATATGCCGCTGCCGTCGCCTATTATATAAACCCCGTCTATAAGCTCAAATTTGTCGTTCATAAATTCGGGTCTTATAGAGTAGTATTTGCTCTCGCAGCCGTAAAGAAGCGTATCGTCGTTCGCGGTACCCGGAGCCACACGGTCAAGCGCATAGATCGTCTCTATAATATTTGTAAGTATTCTGTGCGGAAGCACAAGCGAAATATCTCCTGCTGTCGCCTTAAGCGTAGGTATTACGGTGTTCTGACCCAAACGGTGGTCGTTGGTTCTTCTGCCTCTTACAAGATCGCCGAAGCGCTGAACCAGCACATTGCCCTTGCCTATCATATTGGCAAGCCTCGAAATGCTTTCGGCATATTCGGTAGGTTGGTCAAACGGCTCTGTAAAGCGTATGCTTGAAAGTATTGCAAAATTGCAGTTGTCGGTCTTTTTGGCAGGGTCCGCAAAGGAATGTCCGTTTGCGGTTATTATACCGTGATTGTTTTCCGCCGATACAAGACCGCCCTTGTTAAAGCAGAACATACGGCAGCGATCCTCGAAGGTCTTGGTTTTGTAAAGAATTTTCGGTTCGTATATACGGTCGGAAAATTCTTTCCATATCATATCCTTCATTTCAACACGCACGCCGATGTCAACATGGTTGGAGCGCATATGAACGCCGTATGAGCGGCAGAAATCCGCAACGAAATTAGCGCCGCCTCTTCCTGTGGCGATTATTATTTTCTTAGCCTCGATAGCTTCGCCGTTTTCATAATGAAGTATGTATCCGCCGTCTGTCTTTTCTATGCTCTTACAGTCATAGAACGCAAGCAGATCCGTGCCCATCTCGTCAAGCGCATTTATAAGATTCTGCATGGTAAGATAGTTTTTATCCGTTCCGAGGTGCTTTACATTCATATCAAGAAGTCTTAAATTATTCTGTATACATTTAAGCTTAAGCTCTTCGTTTGAACGGTATATCTTAACCTCGCCCGAGGTGCAGTACTTATTAAGTACCTTATCGACCTCGTCTATGTACTCGTTCGCCTTTTCGTCGCCCAATTCCTCGCCTAAAATTCCGCCGTAGGCGGTGCCTAAATTGAACTTACCGTCCGAAAATGCGCCCGCGCCCGCATATCCGCTTGTAATTGAGCAGTGCTTGCAGTGAACGCAGGTATTATTTTTTCCGGCAGGACAGTGACGGTTTTCAAGCCTGTTTCCCCGTTCGGTTATGACGATTTTTATGTCCGGAGCATTGCAGTGAAGCCTGTAAGCCGCCATAAGACCGCCTATTCCTCCGCCTATTATCGCAACATCATACTTTTTGAGTGACATTACACTATTCCACCTTTAAGATTATTACGCACAAAATCAGGCTGCGTTCTCCTATCGGAAAACACAGCCCTTACTGCTTTCCTATTTTAAACTAAAAAAGCTCTTTTGTCAACAGTTGTTTTTTGTGTGCCGTCATATCATTTGGGAATACCCCCGAAATCAGTCCCCGTACTCCGCCTTTATCCGCTCGTTTTCGGCGGCGTACATTATCGGGACCTCTTCCATATCCTCTTCACTTACGCTTATTTCGGCAATATCCGATTTTTCGCCGCACTGCGGAAAATTCACAAGCCATGTGCCGTTTGTGTTATCTTCAAGGCATATCCAGCCGTACATTCCTTTGTGAACGCCGTCCTTAGCATACCTTTCCTTTTCAACCGTCATTCTGACGCAATCCATCATTTTCATATCGTTTTTCTATTTTTTATTCGGTTCGGCGTTTTATCGCCCCACACCCCACCGTAAACAGATCTTCCAAAAAGCTCATTTATATAATACTCCTTTAAAACTAGGTTTTCAAGAATATTACACATATCAAAGCTTCCGACATTCACCGACAAAAAATCGGGGAACCGCCGCAAGACAGTCCCCCGAATTCTTCAAATTTGTTTGCTATGATGTTAATTTCTCTGCCTGCCTTAAAATTTTATTAAGGGCAGAGGAATTGATTTTACCCATATCAATACCGTCTATGCTGTACTGATATTTAGTCTCGCTTGCTTTTTTAAACTCAACCGAAGTCGGCGCTCTTGAAGAGTCCGAATAGGTGAACACAAAGGTCATTTGCGGAGCGACCGAAAGCTTTTCCACGGTAAAATCGGAGCAGGAAAGCGAGATACATTCCTGATAAAAGCTCTGGAAATCCGACGCGGTAAGCTTTTTGCCGTTGTAGGTTATCACATAGGTTTCCTCTGCGTCCTCGCTGTCGTCATATACTATATCAAAGCTGTACACCTTGTCGGCGGTTTTAACGGTAAAGTTTGAAAGCTCGTTTATTGATTGCAGGCATACCCACGAAGCATAGAAATCCGAAGCCTTATAATCTATAAACGAAAGATTGCTTGCGGAAATCTTATTAATAAGCTTTGCGCCGTCATACCAAACCGCATAATTTCCGTCGCTTTGCTGCTTGAACGAATAAGAAAGCGAAAAATCGCCTATCTTTATTTCCGCCGTAAGGTCGGGGTCGTCAAGACCGAGCTTTTTGCGCTCCGCCGCCGAAGTATCGAACGAATACACTCCCGATACGCTTACGCCGCTTTTGAATAAACCGAAAATTCCGTCCACTTTGTCGGCGATCCGCTTTGTCGGCGAAGTAGTCATATATGCGGCATATTGCGAAAGATTTTTGTCGGTATTCGGAGTTATAATCACCTTTTCGGGGAAATTCTTTCCCGTAACGGTTATTGAATCGAAGGAGGTAAGCGCACCCTTATCGTCGGTGTACGAGGTCTTCATTGCGTCCGTCACGGCAATACCGGAAACAGCTTCTGTTTTCGCAAGGCTTAAAGCGTCAAAAACAAAGGTCTCCTTGACCGAATCCTCGGCAATATATATTTTATCGTCTGTTGAAAGCTTGATATATACCCCTGTGCCGTCCGGCGATTCTCCGCCTATTAAAAGGGAAAGCTCGGCGCCGTCGTTTGTGACTATATCCGCCCTTACGGCAGGGCTTTCAAGTCCGCATTCCGCCGCGCTTTTTGCGGTTATTTCACGAACCGCTGTAACCGTTGCCGCTTTAGTAGCGATACTCTTAACCGAAGAGGTGTTTATAACATCCTTTTCGTATCCGTCAAGATACCAATTCACTTCCTCCGCCGTATCGGACGAAGATGAATCGGTCGATTCCGCCGTCTCCTTTACCGAATAAAGCTTGAATGTACCGTTTTCGTTCGTAACCGTAACGGATTTAAGGTCATCGGTTTTAAGCTCTAAAACCTTTATTGTTTCAAAGGCTGACGAGGATGTGCTCTCCTCCTTTTCGGGTATAAGCTTTATAACCGCAACCGTTCCGCCCGCAAGGACCGCCACCGCCAGAACGGCGGCAATAATTACGGGCAGTCTGTTTCTTTTCTGTTTTTCAGACGCCTTTTTATACTGCGTCGGGTCAGAGAAAACCGTAGAAGCGCTTTCTTCCGTGTTTTCTCCGTCAACCGTGTTTTTTTCGGGAAGGTCACTCATTATGCGTTCTTTCTCCTAATAAAGATATATATGCCCATGGCTATCGCGGCAATCGGCAGAATAAGCATAAATACGATTTTAATTATATTGGCTGAGGACTCGGACACCGCGTCGGAATAGCTTTCGTTTGTTATGGTTTTTGAAACAAAAGAAATTCCCGTATTCTCGGCGCCTACCGCCCTCTCGGCACAGGCAAGCGTAAGGTTTTTGTTTGAAACGGAAGATTGCTCGTTATAAGCCGAGCTTATGAACTCATAGCTGTCAAACGCAAAGACATAGCTTGAAATCTTATTGTTGTCGTCGTCATAATCCGACATTTCGGACTGTATGACCGCCGCGTATGATTTCTTGGCGTAATCGCCCGCTCCCGTCCAGTCCGCAGCAGTTCCCACAGGCGCCGCAACCGTGCTTTCAAGGGAGGATATGAGCTTTGTAACTGTAATTTTGCCCTCGCTGTCAAACGCAGGGGTAAGCGGAACATTGTGACCCGCAATGCAAAGCTGCATACCGCTTGTAATGTCATTGTCCGAGCTTGACGGGTAAAGTCCCATAGTCATCGGGTCGTCGGGCATATGGTTTTGCGAATTTGTCTCAAAAAGCACGCCCTCGCCGACATCTATTCCCCACTGACTTAAGAAATCGTAAAGATTTGTAAGGTACGGTGCCGAATCGCTTGCAAAGAACAAAAGACTCTTTCCGAGCTTTCCGTCATTTTCAAGGAACTGCGAAAGCGCGTCAAGCTCGCTTCCCATAAAATCGGTAGTGGGAGCGGCTATTATAACCGCGTCGTATTCGTCAGATACAGAGCCTATTATGCTGTCCGAAACAACGGTTATATCGTAATTGTTTGCTTTAAGCAGGGTCTGATAGTCGCTTGTATAATCGGTTTTTGAATGGCCCGTAAGAAGCGCCGCCTTTTTGGTCTTATCGCTTGTCACATAGGCTATTGCGCTTGTTACGGCAGTTTCAACCTTGTTTCCGCCAACTGTTGATGAAGAATATCCGTAAGCGGCATAGGTGCTGTCCTCGGACAGTGTGTATATATCCTCAAAGCCGAGAACCTTATAGCGCTCTGTTCCGTTTTTATCGGATGATACGATTATATCACCGTAGGAAAGCTTTTCGTTTGAATACTTCTGAGACACTTCGGTAAACTCCGAGGCCTGAGTATCAACATATTTAAGCTTTATTTTGCTGTTATAGTTCGGGTATTTATCAAGCAGTTTGACAGTCTGCTTGTAATAATCGGTAGCGTCCGAGCTTACACCGTAAAGATTCTGGGCATAATAGCTCATATATCCGCCGATATAGCCCTCTTCCTCGGCGCATACGGTTATATTTACCTCGCTGTCGAGCTTTTTAAGGTAGTCTATGTTTTCCTCGCTCACAGAGTTTTCTTTTTCCGCTGACATATCGTATTCCAAAACAAACCGCTTTGAGAGAGCGTTTACAAGCACATTAAGCACTATAAGTCCCGCAAGAACCGCAGCGGTGATAGCCACTGAATAGCCGCCCCTGCGCAAAAGCGCCTGATTTTTAAGCTTTTTGGGACGAGCCGCCTTTTTTGCCGCCTTAGCGGCTTTTTTCTCAGCCTTTTTATCTGCCTTTGCTTCGGTGTCGGGGGCAGAGGTTTCCTGTTCCTTTTCGGTATCAGGATTGATATTCTTATTTTCTTCCATTTTATAAACCTCCCTTAAGCCCATCTTCTCTTGTCAAGCGAGCGCACGCAAAGGAAAAGGAACGCCACGCTTATGCTGACAAAGTAAAGTATATCCGCTACGGATAAAACATTTTCGCTGAAGTTCTCTGCGGCGGAAATAAACGCCGCTTTTTCAACCACTGCAGCAAGCCACGAAATTTTTATCATACTTGCAAAGTTTGACATATAAAGCACCAGTATATTTATAACAAGGGTAAGTATCGCGGAGATTACCGAGCTTTCGGTAAGTGACGAAATAAACATACCTATCGCTATAAGAGCACTGCCGAGCAGGAGCATACCGAACAGCGCATAAATGTAAGACATAACATTAACGCTTACATACGAGGCGATTATTATTTCAAATATAACCGTGGGGGCAAAGCCTATTGCAAACACCGCAAGCGCCGCAAAGAACTTGCCCAAAACTATTCCCGTAAGCTTAACGGGCGCGGTAAGAAGCGCCTGATCTACCTTTTGGCGCCTGTCCTCGCTCATAAGGCGCATTGTAAGCACCGGCATTGTGAACACCGCAACCGTGGACATTGCCATTATAACCATTGATATATCGGGACTGCCGCTTTGATATATAATCGAAAAATAAAGCCCCAAAAAGAAGTAGAATGCCGCTATTACTATAAACCCTATCGGGGTTGAGAAATAGGAGCGGAATTCTCTTTTAAACACTGCGTTCATTATTCCCCGTCCTCCTTATCTGTTTTAACCGTTGCTTCGCCGTCTTCAAGCTCTATGCGAACCGACTTTTCTCCGTCAGGTTTATCAACTCCGAGCATACGCTTTGCTTCCTCGTTGTCCGCGGTTTCCGTAAGGCGGAGGAATATCTGCTCAAGCGACATTTTGTTGCTTGTAAGCGCAAGCAGAGCCTTGCCCCTTTCCGCGATGCGGCGTGAGACCGCTCCCCTTACATCTGCGCCGTTTTCCGGCTCTATAAGGAAATCGAAGGAGTTTTCCTCTTTTTTGCCTAAAGAGGTTACGGATTTAACGCCCTTTACCGAGCGCAAAGCGTCAAGCATATCCTGCTCGCCGCCCACAACCCTTGCAACAAGCGAATGGTCGCTTGACATTTTATTTGAAAGATTTTCGGGTGTGTCGTCCGCAATTATCTGACCGCGGTTTATTATGATTACACGCTTGCACACCGCCTGAATTTCAGACAGTATATGAGACGAAAGTATAATTGTATGGTTTTTGCCGAGACGGGAAATAAGATTCCTTATTTCGATTATCTGCTTGGGGTCAAGACCGACCGTAGGCTCGTCAAGAACAAGTACATCCGGATTTCCTATAAGCGCCTGAGCAAAACCAACCCTTTGGCGGTAGCCCTTTGAGAGGTTCTTGATAAGGCGGTTCTGCACATTGTCTATCTTTACAAGCCGCAGTATTTCGTCAATATGCGGTTTTTTCGGAAATTTAACCTTTTTGAGGTCATATATAAAGTTAAGGTACTCCCTTACCTTCATATCGATATAAAGCGGCGGAATTTCGGGCAAATAGCCTATTCTGCGCTTTGCGTCCTCGGGATATTCCGTTATGTCATACCCGTCTATTTTCACCTTGCCCTGAGTTAAGGACAGGTAACCCGTAAGTATGTTCATAATTGTGGATTTACCTGCGCCGTTTGGTCCTAAAAAGCCGATTACTTCGCCCTTTTCTATGCTGAAGCTTACATCCTTTACAGCAAGATAGGTTCCGTAACGCTTGCTTAGTCCGGTTACTTCTATCATTTGTACTCCTCCATGACAGTTCATTTCAAATTAGATAATACCAAACAAATTTACAAAATAATTAAACAAACTGTGAATATTATACCGCTTTATTCCATATGTAGCAAGAGGAAAATATCCGTTTCCCGAAAAAAATCGGGAAACGGATATTTTTTTAAGAATACATTGAGTTTACCGACATATAGTCGTACAGCGCTTTGCCGTGCCCCTGCTCCTCGGTCTGAATATCGTTAAGAGCCTTACGCAGGCTTTCCTGTGTAAATTCGAATACACAGGTGTCGTAAAGATGCGAGGCATGCTTTTCCATTGTAAGCAGGTCAGTACATAAAAAACAGTCGTGCTTTTTGTCCTCTGTTTCACCCACGCCGTAGGCTGCGCTGAAAGCGGGCTGTGAGCCCGATTTTGAGCCTGTTGCAGGCGCCGTTCCGCTCTCTATCTGATTTATCATATCAAGATGATGCTGTTCGGCTGCGGCTATTTGCGAAAGAAGGGTCTTGAGCTGCGGATCCTTAGCGTCGGAGGAATACTGCGTATATTTTTGAACGCACAGCTTTTCCTGTGTCTTAAGATCCTTTAAAAGAGAAGTTTCCTTTTGTGTTAATTGCATTTTTATCACCTCAAGGGTATTGTTGTCAGGAAGCTGTGACTTATGCAAAAAAGCTTGACTTAAATTTGTAAAGCGTTAAAATAATATCGGGTGATATAAATGATAAAAAACATTTTTTTCGATCTTGACGGAACTCTTCTTCCTATGGATCAGGATAAATTTACAAAGGGATATTTTTCACGGCTTGTAAAAAGGGTAGCGCCATTAGGCTATGAACCCCAAAGGCTTATAGACAGCGTATGGAGAGGCACCGCAGCGATGGTTAAAAACACGGGGCACCGCACAAACGAAGACGCATTCTGGCAAGAATTCCAAAAAATTTACGGAGATAAGGGAACCGAGGACAAGCCTGTTTTCGACGACTTTTACAAAACCGATTTCGGCAATGTAAAGGAGGACTGCGGCTTTAACCCCAAAGCAGGCGAAACGGTAAAAAAGCTGAAAGCCGACGGCTTTAACCTGATACTTGCGACAAATCCGATTTTCCCGTCGGTCGCAACAGAAAGCCGTATAAGCTGGGCGGGGGTCGATAAAAACGACTTTTTGATATACACGACCTACGAAAATTCGCATTACTGCAAGCCGAACCCCAAATATTATGAGGAAATACTTGATAAGCTTAACCTTAAAGCGGAGGAAAGCCTTATGGTGGGCAACGATGTCGAAGAGGATATGATAGCGAGAGCACTCGGTATGCAGGTATTTTTGCTTACCGACTGCCTGATCAATAAGAAGGACCGTGATATTGCGGCATACCCCTCGGGAAGCTTTGACGAGCTTTACGATTACATTTCCAAAAACAGATAAGAAAACCGACAAGCCGTAAAAGACTTGTCGGTTTTTTTATAATATGCCTTTAAGCTCGGAAAGCGATGCTATTTCGTACCTTGACGGATACCTTGCCGCAAGCCCCTCCGGATTAAACCAGCAGGTATCTATACCGGCGTTTACTCCGCCCAAAATATCCGAGCTTTGACTGTCTCCCACAATAAGCATTTTGCTTTTGTCGTTTTCGGGAATAGAGGAAATCACATAATCGAAATATTTCTTTTCGGGCTTTTGATGCCCCGCATCCTCCGAAACGAACACGGCGTCGAAATAATTCTTTAATCCCGAGCCGTCTATTCTTCTGTACTGCGTGGAGGAAAGCCCGTTTGTTGTGGCGTAAAGCTTGTAACCGCGGGACTTTAAATAAACAAGTATTTCGTCCGCGCCATCCACCTTGAAGTATCCCTCGGAAAGCCCCTGTCCGTATTCGGCGGAGAGCGCCTCGGCATCTCCGTTTTCCCCGAGAACAGAAAGCAGCTTTTCAAAACGGCCGACATATATTGCGGTTTTAGGTATTTCGCCCCTTTCGAAGCTTTCCCAAAAGCCCCTGTTTATATCGGAATACAGTCTTACCGTTTTTTCGTCGTAAGGCAGTCCGTTGTTTTTAAGCACACGGCTTACCGCATACGCCTCGGCTTTGTTGAAGTCGAGCAGTGTATTGTCAAGATCAAGAAATAACGAAGTATACATCAAAGTGTTTTTGCAAGTTCCTTTATATATTCTTTAAGCTGTGCAGAAACTTCGGGGTGCGAAAGTCCGACCTCGATGTTTGCCTTTAAAATACCGAATTTGTTGCCCATATCATATCTGATACCGCTGAAATCAACGCCTATCATACCGTATTTAACGGCAAGCTCTCGCATAGCGTCGGTAAGCTGCAGCTCTCCTCCCACGCCTAAGGGCGTGCGCTCCAATATGCTGAATATCTCGTTGTCAAGCACGCATCTTCCGAGTATTGAGTAATTTGAAAACTTTGTTTCAAGGCTCGGTTTTTCTATCATATCGGTAACGGAGTAATTTTTACCGTCAAGCTTTTCGGCTTTAAGCGAGCTGTACTTTACTATAAGCTCGTCTGAAACCTCTTTAATGCCCACAACGCTTTTCCCGTACTTTTCGTAAGCGTCGCAAAGCTCGCCTATCGCAGGCGGCTCGCCTATTATTACATCATCACCGTAAAGTACCGCAAACGGCTCTGTTCCCACAAATTCCTTTGCGCGAAGCACCGCGTCGCCGAGTCCCCTGGTTTCCTTTTGCCTTAAATAGTATATGTTGGCAAGGTTGGCAAGCTTATCAAGCTGCTCTAACATTTCGGTATTTCCGCGCTTTTCAAGCTGTGCCTCAAGCTCTACCGAATGGTCAAAGTGGTCCTCGATTATGCCTTTGCCCCTGTTTGTTATTATGAGTATATCGGTAATTCCGGCTCTTACAGCCTCCTCAACGATATACTGTATTGCCGGTTTGTCAACTATCGGAAGCATTTCCTTCGGCATGGACTTTGACGCCGGCAGTACACGGGTTCCCAGTCCCGCCGCCGGTATTATGGCCTTTTTGATTTTCATTTTTTCTCCTTTCTTTGCCCCTTGGGGGGCACACCCTCTTTTATATTCTCAAATCATAGAGATTAAAGCGGTCACAAGTGAAACGGCGTTGTTTACAACTACGATGCAAACCAAGCCTACAGCGAGCATTCCGCCCGACACACCGCCGACGGACGCCAGACCCATTTTATAATAACGGCTGTCCTGACAGTTGCTGCGGAAATTGATTATGGACTTAACACAATACTCCTTATACGCATAAAGTCCGAAAATACCTGCAAGCACACCGCTTGCGAGATCCGTCACGCTTTCGAGCGCAGAAGCAATAACGCTTAAAACCGTTGTTTCCCGAGCCGCTTCGTCTATAAGATTCGGCAGAGAAACCGCGCCGCCCGCAATCGAATCAATTATACTTTTTACCGTTTGCGAATCGGTGCCGTAATTCATAGCGCCGAATACGCAGGTCAGCACCGCGCCCGCCGCCAGCAGAACAGTACCTATTTTATACATTTTTCTGTACATAAACCAAAGCGCCGCGCCCATAGGTCCGAAGAAAAATCCCAATATCGCCGCAGGCCAGCACCACGAAACCTTTGAACGGGTTATTTCCATACGGATGAATTTCGGTGTTATCTCCGCTGATTTTTTACCTATAAAAAGCGCCGCTTCCTCTGTCGGAATACCGCCTATTGTATACAGGGAAGACGCATACGGGGTGTACGGCGCACCGTAATACCCGTTGCCGCTCTGCGGTTCCGCGGCCTTTTCCTCCGCCGTCTGATTTCCGGCTTGACTGTTTTCGTCCGAAGCAAACCTGCCGTCTACATTTTCCGCAGGCTCGGCTTTTTTACTGTCAAGCGGCGTTCCGCAATTCTTACAGTAAATATATTCCTGTTCGTTTTCCGTGCCGCATTCGGGACATATTTTTTTATCCATATATATTCCTCCTAAATAAACACCGCAATAAACGCCGGCAGATACTGCACTGCGAGAACCCCTGCGAAAAAGAGAAAAATATTCACTCCGCCGAGTCTTCTGTAATCGGCGTCGGTGTCCTCGCTCTCGGCGCGTATCCATTTAACCGAGGATATTGTGTATTCCTTGTAGAAATAATCGCCGAACAGCGCGGAAAACACCCTTATCGCAATATTCATTAAAAAGCCTATTGCCGCAACCGCAATCACAAGCGGTCCTATTTCGGAAATGTGACTGTAAATGTTGTTTATCGCCTCCGCCGTTGTAGCCGTGCCCTCGGCAAAGCCGAATTTATACACGGCGTTGTTGAACGGCAGATATAAAAGTGTGGAAATCACAGTAAGCAATCCCAAGATTATTCCGTTTTTATACATTTTTCTTGACAGCATCCAGCCGCACGGAAACAAAAACGCCGCCCAGTTCCACGAAACACGGTTTTTCTTATTAAGAGTTGCGAATTTCGGTATATAACGGGGAGTATTCACCGCAACGAAACGCTTTGCCTCATCCGCCGTAACGGTATCGCCTATATCATAGTCGGACGGAACGCCGCCCAAAAAGTCGAAATTAACAAAGCTTCCGCCTGCTTTTGCGATATTCGGGGCTCCGCATTTCGGACACGCATTAAGCGAAAAATCGTATTTTTCGTGGCACATTCCGCAGGTTATCTGCCCCTCCGCTTCTCCTCCCGTTCCTGCCGCATCGGGATTGAAAGCGTTCTCCCTGTTCTTTTCCTCGGCTGCCCTGTCATACTGCTTGTCGGTGCCGTGAAACTCCTCAAGCGCGCAGTGACCGAGCTCGTTATAGCATTCCCTGTGGTGCGGCGCTCCGCATACGGGACAGTAGACCACATCGTCCTCGGGGAAAAGGTAGGCGTGGCATCTTACGCAGGTTACGCCCTCTGTATTAAGACTCATATAACAGCTCCTCTGTATTTTTCGATTTTTTTAAAAACACTTTCAAAGTATTCTTTTCCGTAATTGTGGAATTCGCCCTTTTCTATCATTCGGCGAAGCTCCGCCTCGGTCACCCATTTCGCCTCCGCTACCTCGGAGCGCTGAAGTGCAAGCCTTTCAGCAGGAAGCTCGCTTGTGATGACCCATATATCAAGAATTGAGTTGCGGCGCTTTATCCTCGCAAGCTTTATAAGCTTATCCTTGTCAGAACGGATGCCGAGCTCCTCGAAAAGCTCTCTGCCCGCCGCCGCAAAGGAATTTTCACCGGCTATTGCCGCTCCGCCCGTTGCCGCCCATTCGCCCGGCATCAGCTTCTTGCTGTCCGCGCGGCGCTGGATAAGGAATTTTCCGTCCGGCGAGACTATCCAAATATGAACTACAAGGTGGTATTCGCCGGATTTAAGCATACACCGTCCCCTTATGGCGGTTCTTCCGGTGGGAACGCCGTTTTCGTCAACTATATCCCAAACTTCAATACTCATCTTTTTTGCGCAATCTCACCTGATTTTTTGTAAATGCTGTTTTCGGGAATTACTCCCCTTACCATAGAAAGCGGATATATATTCGTGTTTTTCCCGATTACCGTACCCGGATTAAGCACCGAGCCGCAGCCGACCTCGACATAATCCCCCAATATCGCTCCCATTTTTTTTAGACCCGTAGGAAGCTCCTCGTCGCCCGATTTTATAACCACAAGGGTTTTATCCGACTTTACATTTGAGGTTATCGACCCGGCGCCCATATGCGAATGAAAGCCGAGTATCGAATCGCCCACATAATTGTAATGCGGAACCTGAACCGTGCCTATAAGCACAACATTTTTAAGCTCGGTCGAGTTGCCTACCACGCAATCATCGCCTACAAGGGCGTTGCCCCTTATAAAGGCGCAGTGGCGCACCTCGGTTCTCTCGCCTATAATGCAGGGTCCTGTTATGCTTGCGCTGGGCGCTACCTTAGCCGACCTTGCTATCCATATATTCTCGCCCTTCTGCTCATACACGGCGGTATCAAGCGCGGGACCTATTTTTTTTATATAATCGCCTATTTTACCCAAAGCCTCAAACGGGTAAGTTACACCCTCAAGCAATGCCGACGCCAAGCCGCCGTTATCGCCGAAAAGCTCCTTTACTGTAATGCCTTTCATAGACACACACCTTTCGATTATGATATTATACAGGTTAATTATATCAACAATATGAATTTTTTTCAACAATTTATGTGTTGGGTATTGTAAATTTTAAAAAAATATGATAAAATGGCTTTACAAAAAATTGTGCGTTTGCGTATTCAAGCGTACGAACGGGCGGGTCCTGTGCGACGGAACGCCGCGAACCATGTCAGGCGGGGAACCGAGCAGCATTAAGCGGTGGTTTCCGTGCGCCGCAGTAAATCGGCTCGTTCGTACACTTGAGTGCGCAAGTTTTTTAGTATAAGGCTTTAAAAAGGCAGGTGCAGTATGGCTTACCAGGCGCTTTACAGAAAATACCGTCCTACAACCTTTTCGGATGTTGTAGGCCAAGAGCATATAACCGAGACCCTTAAAAACGAACTGTCGTCGGGCAAGATAGTACACGCCTACCTTTTTACGGGAACAAGAGGTACGGGCAAGACGAGCTGTGCCAAAATACTCGCAAAGGCGGTAAACTGCCTTTCTCCCGAAAACGGCGACCCCTGCCTTAAATGCGAAAGCTGTCTTTCGGTAGCGAGCGGCGAAAACACCGATATTGTGGAGATCGATGCGGCGTCCAACAACAGCGTGGACAGCATAAGAGACCTGCGTGACAGGGTGGCGTTTGCCCCCTCATTTTCAAAATACCGCGTTTATATTATAGACGAGGTTCATATGCTTACGATAAGCGCATTCAATGCGCTTTTAAAAACGCTTGAGGAACCGCCCGAGCATGTAATATTCATACTTGCGACGACAGAGGTTCACAAGCTTCCCGCAACCATACTTTCCCGTTGCCAGCGCTTTGATTTTAAGCGTATAGACCCCGAAAAGATAGCAGGCAGAATTAAATTCGTTGCCGAAAAAGAAGGGCTTACCGTAACCGACGGCGCCGCCGCCCTGATTGCCGCCGCGGCGGACGGCGGAATGAGAGACGCCCTTTCGATACTTGATTTATGTGCTTCGGCAGATAAAAACATCGACGAGGAGACCGTCGAAAGCGTCTGCGGTATGGCAGGCGGAGATTATTTGAACGAGCTGACGGAATGTATCAAAAAGCACGACGCCGAAACGGCTTTAAAGCTTGTCGATAAGCTGTACGGCGGTTCGGTAGATATGCAAAGACTTCTCGGTGAGCTTACCTCTCACTACCGCGACCTTATGATAATAAAGGCGATACGGTCGGACGATAAACCGATAGTATGCTCCGCCGCAAAGCTTAAAGCCCTCGAAAAGCTTGCAGAGGATTACGATATAAAGGACATAATGCGGGTCATTTCTGTACTGCAATCCGCCGCGGCAAATATGCAAAGCGGAAACAGACGGTGTGAAATGGAGCTTACCCTGCTTAAGCTTTGTATACCCGAGCTTTCGGGCGACATTGCTTCTCTTGAAAGGCGTGTTTCGGCGCTTGAATACGGCAGACCGTCGGTATCGGCGGTACGGCAGACACCCGATATTAAGGAAACGGAGAAAAAACCTGCCGTCACGCAGACCGAAACGGAAAGCGGCGAGGAGGAAATACCCCTGCCAGAGCCTCCCGACGCAGAGCCAAACGAAAAGCCTGTCCCACAGAGCGGCACCGTTCCCGTTCCCGATACGGACTGGAGCGAAATTATGCGTATTCTTAAAACCTCCTGCCCTCTTATACACGGCGTTTTAAACGCTTCAAGGGCATATATAAGAGGTTCCTATTTGCTTATAGACGCACCTAACAGTCAATTCCGTTCGCTTATAAACAGCAACAACGGTTATTATAAAGACAGCATAAGAAAGGCGGCTCACACGGTCTTGGGCGTAACCTATAAGTTAGGTCCTTACACTAAAACCGAGGCTAAGGAGAGCGACCCCCTTGCCGCGCTTGCGGACAAGCTTAAAAACTTTGAAATCAATTAAGGAGAATTTATTATGAAGGTAAGATTACCCGGCTCCGGCGGTCCCGGAAATATGCAGCAGATGTTAAAGCAGGCTCAGAAAATGCAGCAGGATATGGCAACCCTTCAGGAGGATATTGAGCAGCGCGAGTTTTCCGCCACATCGGGCGGCGGTGCGGTTACCGTAACGGTAGACGGAAAGCACACCGTAAAATCAATTAAAATAAACCCCGAAATTATTGACCCGGACGATGCGGAAATGCTTGAGGACCTTGTTACCGTTGCGATAAACGAGGCAATCGGCAACGCAATCAAGACCTCCGAAGAGGAAATGGGCGCTATTACCGGCGGACTTAATATGCCGGGATTGTTTTAAAAATGGCAAATAATATCGTTCCGCTTACAGAGCTTATATCCCAGTTTGAACGGTTGCCCGGAATAGGCAAAAAAACCGCTCAGAGGTTAGCTTTCAATATCTTGGAGCAGCCGCCCGAATATGCCGAAAAATTTGCTTCGGCACTGCTTAACGCGCGCAAAAAAATACATTTCTGCAAAATATGTCAGGCATTTACGGATGAGGAGATATGCTCGATTTGTTCGGACGAACGGCGTGACCGCACGATAATCTGCGTTGTGGCAGAGCCTAAAGATGTTATGGCGTTTGAGAGAACCCGTGAATTTACGGGCGTTTACCATGTGCTTCACGGGGTGATTTCCCCGCTTGACGGAATAGGTCCCGACCAGCTCCGTATAAAGGAGCTTATGGCAAGGCTCGGCTCGGGCGAGGTTAAGGAAATAATAATGGCAACCAACCCGACGGTTGAGGGCGAGGCGACCTCAAGCTATCTTTCACGCCTTATAAAGCCTATGGGAATTAAGGTGACACGGTTGGCTTACGGCATACCCGTGGGTGGCGACCTTGAATATGCGGACGAATTTACCCTTGCGAGGGCGCTTGAGGGCAGAAACGAGATCTGACCGAATAATGTCCGAACAGTGTGACGAAACGGTGATTTGTATGACAGAAGAAAAAATCAAACGCATAAACTTCCTTGCCAAAAAGCAAAAAGCAGAGGGACTGACAGAGGAAGAAAAAGCGGAACAACAAAAGCTGCGCCGAGAATATATAGACTCGTACAAGCGAAGCCTTATAGCCCAGCTTGAAAACACCTATATATTAGAACCGGACGGAACCAAAAGAAAGGTGACACGCAGGAATGAAAATTCTGATAACTGACAGCGCCTCGCTTAAATCGGGCGGCGACCTTTCAACCGAGGTTTTGGAAAAATACGGCGAGATCAGCGAGTTTGACAATATAGACCGCACCACGCTTTTAAAAGAAGTAACGGACAAGGATATTATTTTCTGCAATAAAACCGTAATCGACAGGGAAGTAATCGACCGTGCCAAAAAGCTTAAATTTATAGGCGTTTTTGCCACGGGCTACAATAATATAGACACCGAATACGCTAAGGAAAAGGGCATTGCCGTATGCAATGCGGGCAGTTATTCAACAAACGCCGTAGCACAGCAGGTAATCGCCTATATACTTATTCATTACACCCAAATACCGAAATATAACGAATTTGTGAAGGACGGCGGCTGGAAACGCTCAAAAATATTTTCTCCGCTTGTGTTCGGTACGGACGAGGTTGCGGGAAAAACTCTCGGAATTGTGGGGTACGGAAATATCGGAAAAGCCGTTGAAACGGCGGCAAAGGGCCTCGGTATGAATGTAATAGTTTATACCAGAACCGTAAGGCCTAACGGCTCCACCCGTTTTGTAAGCTTTGACGAGCTACTTGAAAACAGCGATGTAATAACTCTTCACTGCCCGTTAAACCGTGAAAGTGCGAATATGATGAACAAGGAAGCATTCGCGAAATGCCGTGACGGTGCGTTTTTCATAAACACCTCACGCGGCGGCACGGTGGACGAAGTCGCTTTGTACGACGCTCTTTGCAGCGGCAAGCTTTCGGGTGCGGCTGTCGATGTTCTGAAAGAAGAACCGATGGCGGAAGACTGCGTTTTATTCGGCGCCCCGAACATAATAATAACTCCGCACACCTCCTGGGCACCGTTCGCCACAAGAAAACGCCTTTTGGGTATTGCGTGTGAAAATTTAGAAGCATTTTTAAACGGCGGAACCAAAAACAGAATAGTGTAAATTTTAAACGCCGCCCTGCCGCAAAGAAGAAAATCTTGCGGCAGGGCGGCGTTTTATTTTCTTTCAGAATATTTCCCTTAACTGTTTCTCCGTTTCGCACCTCAGAGCCATTTCGAGAAACCTTTTGTATATTTCATCTCGGTCTTCGTCGCCAAGCGAACGAAGCTTTTGTAACATTTCTTTTTCATTATGTGTAATTAAAAAGTACGGACATTCCTCTTTCTTATAAAGCATTATAATATCTTCTTTCTCTGCGCTTTATTTACTCAAAATCAATAATATTTCAATCTAAGTCAACGAATTCGAACCCAATTTTAAGGGTCGAATTTTCGTCTTTAATTGCTTAAGCGCTCAAGACAAGAATTTTTTGTAATGCTTCGCTATATCGTATGCCGTCAAATCTCCGCTTTTTGCGGCTATGGAAAATATCATCGTCATACACGGGGTTTGAATTTCATCGCTTATAAAATTTACCTCGCTGCGGCTTGCCGGTATTTTTTGCCGACATATGCAAGCCTTGCTGTCGCCGCACTTGCATTTTGCGGGTACGCCGGCCTGGTATGTTTCACCGTCGTTATAAACCGTATCGTTATACTTCCAAGAAAGGTCGCGTTTTTCGGAGGATTTCTTCGTATCCGACTGCACAGACGGAATGTAACCGTTATCCGCCTCGGGAGTAAAAGCCACAGCCTTTAAAAGAGCGGCGCATAACACAAAAATTATGATTACCGTTCTTAGGATATATTCATATATGGTTTTGTTGTTTGGTTTATCCGTAAACACTGTTTCTCCTTTAAATACAGAGCCTTAAAGCGGCCCTCGGAACGGAACGGATATTCGGAAACAGGCTGTCAGCCTATTTTATCTGTAAAAAAGACCGCTTTTATGAACAAGTCCGTAAAAAATGGACAATAGAAAAAAGAGACCTCCTATGGTAGAATTAAAGAAACTACCATAGGAGGATTTTTTATGCCAAGAAGTCATCGACATATAAGTCAATATGAAGACGAAATAATAGAATTAAGGAGTCACGGGATAACTAAGCGAAAAATTTGTGAAAAGTATGGTTTTACCATGAAACAATTAACCAATTTCATTACACGATATAACGAAAAGCAACGAAAGTTAAAATCCGGTGTTGAACTCAAAGCAAAAGGCAGACCGCCAAAAGATTATGAAATCACAGAAGAAATGAAACTCAACGAGTTAAAATATATCATAGCTCGTAAAGATTCAAAGATAAAACGACTGGAAATGGAAAACGAGTTAATGCGGGATTTTCTCTCGCTCACAGAAAGAAAGTGAAGCCGTCGATTAAATATCAAGTAATCTTTAAGCATAAGGACAAATACAGCATAAATTCAATGTGTAAATTCTTTGGAGTATCAAGAAGCGGATATTATGCTTTCTTAAAACGAATGAATATACCGGACAGGGATTTACCGTTAGCTGAAAAGATAAAAGAATGTCAGGAAGAAAGTCACAGAACATACGGCTATCGCAGAGTTCATATATGGCTTGAAAGACAAGGAATATACCGCAATCCCAAAACTGTTCTTCGTGTAATGCAAAAATACAACTTGTTGTCTGTAGTTCGCAGAAAGAGATTCCACTATTGCAGTCAGCACTTACACAGATACCCTAATATTTTGAACAGAGAATTTACAGCCGAAAGGCCGAATCAAAAGTGGGTAACGGATATATCATACATTAAAACTGCTCAAGGCTTCCTTTACTTATCCATCATCAGAGATTTATATGATAACAGCATTGTTGCATACAAAATGGATAAGGAACAAAGTATTAAATTAGTACTCGATACGATTAAAGCTGCAAAGAGGAAAGAAAAAATCACTGCGGAGTTGCAGCTCCACAGTGACGTTCGGGGGCTCTATCCCAAATTTTGTGTAAACGCAGAAATGCGGTAAAAACAGAAATAAAT
>ERZ772882.59-NODE-59-length-136046-cov-9.769242_pt1 | contig 136046 bp, 134 predicted proteins | sample MGYA00580576_ERZ772882 | MGnify/ENA primary metagenome ERZ772882 (study PRJEB29015, sample SAMEA2737658) | human gut metagenome | biome: human gut; feature: human-associated habitat; material: faeces | place: China | collected 2012 ... | reverse complement strand
CCTCAGCGGCAAGGAAATACAGGAACGATAAATTAGAATTTGTGGAGGAGAAATACTATATGACCACAGATGTTATTAGTGAAAAAGATGGTTTTGTAATACGTCTAGCCAAAGCAGATGACGCAGTTAATTATTATGAACAGAATTATTGTCCTTTAGATAAGGAAGTGGCACGTTTGACTGGCTGTAAAGAAGAATTTTCAAAAGAAGAAGTAGTATCCTTTTTTCTGAAATCGCTTGAGGAAAATGATAGGTATTTCTTTTTGATTATAGCACCTGACGGAGATATTATAGGTGAAAGTGTAATTAATGAAATTGATTGGGATTTGAGGCGTGCTAATTTCCGAATAGGTCTTTATCGTCAAGCGGAAAGAGGAAAAGGTATTGGCACATGGGCAACGGAAATTACTCGTGATTTTGCTTTTGAGAAACTAAAATTACATCGTTTAGAATTAGATGTGTATTCATTCAATCCCAGAGCCGAAACAGTATATTTAAAAGCAGGATTTAAGCGGGAAGGTGTTTTAAGAGATGCTATTATGGATGGCGCTAAGTATGCAGATGATATATTGATGTCGATTTTAGAAGATGAATGGAGAACATTAAAAACGCAACGATAACTTACAATTTAGTTATTTGTTAGATAAATAGTAATTTTTTGAGGAGATTAAGTTATGGAAGATAAACAAATATTACTTGATAATATAAGTAAAGTGCATACTACTGAAATGGGGATTGATAGAATTAAGAAGAATCTAAAATTGAATACTAATGATGTAGTTGAATTTTGTAAAAATAAAATTTTAGATAAGAATTGTAATATTTATAAGCAGGGTAAAAATTGGTATTGTGAAATTGATAATATTAAAATAACTATTAACTCTTATAGTTATACGATTATTACAGCACATCTAATCAAATAAATTAGAATTTGTATCAGCGTAAAAAGGAGAGCAATATCATGTTTAGAACAATTCGTAAAAAGAAAAATGAAATCAGCATTGACAAAAGTGTGATATATCTGATCATCGCAATTCCCACTATTGTGTTTATTATATGGGATTTGTTTTGTGGAAGCATTCAGATTCGTTGTAATGATCGTGATTTTAACATTGAAGCAAAAGGATGGAATGATTATACAGGGGAGTATTCGCAAATTGACAGCATTTCTTATGAAGTAAATGTATTGCAGAACGATAATGATCGCAGAACTAATGGTTTTGGAAACCTGAAGTATGCTATGGGAGACTTCAACAACGATATCTTCGGAGATTATATCCGCTACACTCATGCTTCCTGCCATTCATATGTTGTCATGAACATAGATGGAAAAATATTAGTTTTAAATGGGGAAAATGACGCAGAGACAAAGGAAATCTATCAGAGAATAAGTGAGAAGGTGTCAAAGGAAAGAAAATAGTTGTCGAAACGCTGAGAAGAAATTATTCTCAGCGTTTTTGAACATTACTATAATGTCAAGGAATCTTCTGCATCTACCCACATCTGTAAATTCCCATCAAGATACACTCTAGCATATTGTATAGACAAAACTAGTAACGGGTAAACCTCATCAATTTACCCGCTTTTTTTTATGCTTTCACAAACAAACGAAGTAAACTTTGGAAGTTCTTAGTTTCATGAAGTGAAAACAAATCTTTTTCGTAAACGTAACGCTTGGTTTAAGATTACGAGAACAAATTATTTTTATAAACGTAACGCTTAGTTTCATGAAACCAGTAACAAAAAACACCGTATTGCTACGATGTTTTTCTGTCTAATATTTTTGTATCTACTACTCAAAAAATACCTTTATTATATTTGAATTGACCATAAAGAATCAAACCTAATCCGATAATAATCGCTGGCAGAATGATATATCCCATAATTTCTTCGCTCCAAAACGAAACAATAAAACCTAATACAAGAGATATTCCTATAATCAGTGTTCCTGTTCCAACAACTTTTCCATACTTTGGTATATCTTCTTCTTTTACTCTTCGCCTATTGTAAGAATGAATTGTGCTGATATTGCCTTTGATATTTATAATTCCCACAACAGATATGAACACTCCCAAAATCAACATTTTAATATTTTCCATAATGACCTCCTAAAAATAGAATAGTTCCTCAAATTTTTTGTCCAATGCAATACAAAGAATTAGAGCCAATTTTGCAGTTGGATTAAACTGTCCTGTTTCAATAGAACTAATCGTGTTTCTTGATACACCCGCCATTTCTGCAAGTTGAGCTTGAGAAAGATTTGCTTCTGTGCGAACTTCCTTTAAGTGATTTTTCAGTTGTAATTGTTCTTTCATATTCTCACCTCTAAAAGGTGGCTAACAAATCCAACAAAGCCTAGTATAACAGTGTGTTATGTGTTTTTTCAACTACAACTTCAGCTTCCTGCTTAGTTTGGAATAACTTGGATTCTCTGACTCTGGTTCCTGCTGGAGTTTCATTGTCATTGAACTTTATGGTGCAGAAACCTGAACCGTTTCGAATAACCGTGGCTTCTCGAATATGATATCCGTTAGCTATGAAATAGACGATATCACCAAGATTATATTTATTCATAAACATCCTCCTGATCTACATCAACTTCTACTGTTTCATCATATTGACTTTCTTCATACTTTTTGCAAGACTTGTTCATCTTATATAGAATATATTCTTTACGTTCGTTCAAATCCAGATTGCATCCTAACTCATACGCAATATCATCAATTGATTTGTCTTTATCACGCTTACTGATGCGATTCTTATCTTTCATGATTTCATCAATAACATCAGCATTCTTGATTCTAGCCTTTAAAACAACCTTTTCATCCAGTGAATACCAGTAATCACGCTGTAAATAATAGTAATCATGGAAAACAGGGGATGTTCTAAGAAGATTATCAAGCTGAATCTGCTCATCATGTGTCAACTGAGTTCTTGGGGTTCTGAAAAGATGCTCTTCGGTTTCTATAGATGATTCATCATCCGAATTTCTTTGCTCTCTGTACGCATTGAAACAGCCTGTAGTAATCATTGACTGCAAGGAACGGAAATCATACTGCACATTATCTTGACCAAATACACGAGCTAATACATCCACGTATTTAAAATCCGCAGGTACAGTTACCTTACGAATTGCAGGGTTGTTCCGTTTCAGAGCAAGCACATAATTTAAAGCTAGTTTAGGTGAATTGAAGTAGTTAAGAAGGTCTGAATCATACATCGTATCAATGACCAGATAAAAATTCTTGTTATTGTGTCTAGACTTGGCAATTACTAATGAGCGTTCGCCCATGTGCATATCCGTATTTCTGTCACGATAAGCCTGACGAATGTAATACAGCCTTCTAGGTTTGACTCCTGTCATTTCACTGGTTACATCAACTCCATATTTGAAAACCAGATACTCAATCCAGTCAAGGAATCTATTTGTTGTTCTATGGTTTCCAGACCAGCTTTCTTCATTCTCGTCTGGAACAAAGTCTCTTGTAAGACATGCAGGCTTGCTATTTACAACATTATTACACTTAGGGCAGAAGGCACGTCTTGTTGTTAAGTGGATAAATACTCGATAACCATCAATGTTCAAATCCTCATAAACAGTTTCAACAAAGCCATGAGCTATATATTTGCCTGTACATCCATCAGAATCACAGTCTTTTCCAGTAGAGTCCAGAAGATTTTTAGCATGTACGTGAATAATATTATGTTTTTTGTCTACTTTGGCACTAAGAAATTCAATATCGGCCAAAGCTTTAATCTTGATCTGCATATTTGTTCCTTCATCTTCCTATTTACAACTATATGATAACAGTTTTCAGAAGCCTTGTACATACAAAAACACTGATTTTTGCAATACGGTTAATTACTTATTCTTGATTTATTATGAAGATGTGATCAGGGATGAGATAGTCTCTGAGAAGTAACAAAGGAGGAATAAGATATGTTACCTGTAGAATTTTTACCCGATGTTGATGAACTTCCTGTTAGCTGGATGAATCGACTAGCTCTTGCAAATGGCTTTATAGACGTCAATGATATGCTTAGAAGTTACCGTATTATTGATGGAAAGAAAGTCGTTCGTCATCTGGACTATTTTCCGAAAGTGCTTGGATTGATTTCAGACAATACTTGGTCAAAAAGTATACTTTCAATCTACAAGCAGGATGTTAAAGACCAGTACGACATCATTCCGTACCACAATGATGAACATCTATGCGTATGTCCAGAATGTATGAAAGAAGATATGACTCGATTTGGACACATTGTCTATCATTTTCAACACCAGTATCCTGGTTCTTTTACATGCTGGAAGCACAAATGTATTTTGGAATATGTACAGCCTGACCAGCGTTTTATTCAGGATATGAACCGAATGGAATTCATCCCAATCAAAGGCTCGTATGACAGAGATACTGAATTCAAGATGTATTCGACCTGCTATTCCAAGGGTTCTATCTTCTACAAAATCGTAAGATACCAGCTTGAAGTACTAATGCGTGACAAGCATCTGACAGACAACGAAGTAGTTGAAGCCTTTAGATGTAAAGGAGATGAAGAAGAACTGCCAATGAAGGTGGTACAGATGATTCACACCAAAAGTGTAGACTACTTTACCTTTAGAGATCAGCGTGTACTTCTTCAGCTTTTATTCGATGATTATCCACGTTATGTTTCGTTCTTTTCCAAGATTGATCCAGTACATATGATTGGTTATCGACGTAGAAAAGTTTCGAATGGAATGTTTTTGATGACTGTTCGCAATGAACAACGTCGTAGAGCAAGACGTTATAGAAAGAACACTAGAAAGAGAATCCGCCGTGCTGTCAATAAAAAACGACACAAAAATAAACGAGGGTAGGGGTAAAGGCTCTGGAGCCTCCTACCTTCCGTGGATTCAGACAAGAGAAATCAGCAGTGTTGGGACTTGCTCTAACCCAAAGGACTGGAAAACAGGACGCACTGTTGAGCTTCTATCACAGGGAGAAGCCTATTACTGGCATATCCTGAGATGGAATGATGAAATCGAGGATATTCGTGAACAGTATCCTTTAGGCCTTGAAACGACACTGGAAATCTGTGATGACTATAACGTGAAACATCCACGAAACCGTCATACGTATATGACATCTGATTTCTACGTTACATACAAGGATGGCAAAGAGAAAGTATTCAGTGTGAAACCATCAAGAAATGTATTGAAAAAAAAGCGCGCCAAGGAAAAGCTCGCTGTCGAAAAGGTCTACTGGGAAAGATTCAGACATGTACCGTTTGAAATCGTCTACAAGGATGAAATGAATATCGTCTTAGCAGAGAATATTCGCATGGTATGTATGTTCTACGATTTATCCAGTGTATTTGATGAAATGTCCATGCTGAAACATTATATTGCAACAAAAAAAATCCAAGTTGATATGGAATCAGAACCGCTTGATTTCCAGTATTTGCTTGAGATTTACAGGGATGTATTACCCGAAGTGAAAGGAGGCAGCTTAATATGCTCACAACATTAAACCTGAAAGTAGGTTCCATTCTTCACGATATGGAACAAAACATTGATCATAGAGTAATCTACATGAATAAAGATTACTTAGTAACGATTCTCATCAATGATTCCAAAGGAAAAATCGAACTTAACGAATGGCATCTTGAGACAGTCCAATATTTCATTGCTAAGAAAGAAATTGCAATTCGTGAATCTAAACATGACAAGGTGTTTGACTTTGATGCTTTATCGGAAAAATCAAAGGAAACCTATCTACGTAACAAAGATATTGTTGAAACAGTCGGAGATATCTACGGACCGTGCTACTTTTACTTAGAATCCAAGAAGCCTAAACCATGTTTTAAAGAGTTAAGCAATAAATACGGTATTTCAACAAAAAGCGTTTTTCTTATTGTTAAAAGATACTTGATGAGTGGTTTAGACCCATTCTCCTTATAATCTCAAACAGGAAAGAAGAGCAAAAGTGGTCTACATTATTCCACAAAAACAGGTCGTCCACCTATGTTTGAACAAGGTATCCCTCTAACTGATGAACTGCGTGAAATCTTTGATGACTGCTGTAAACACTATTTATCCGGCAGAGAAAAGTCTTATGCAACGACTTATGACTGGATGCTTACAAAGTATTTCACAGCTCGTGTAGAAACACAGACTAGTGATGGTGTCGTAGTTCAGAATAAGCTGCTGCCAATCGACCAGCGACCTACTAAAAGCCAAATGGAGAACTATATTGTTACTCATACATCAGCTAAAGCACGCCGTGTATGCAAAACATCCAAACGTGAATACAGAAACAATGAACGTATGCTTGTTTCAGACAATCTTCTTAATGTGCATGGCCCTGGAGATTTGTTCGAAATGGATGAAGTTGAAATGGATGTATCCATTGTCAGTGAAGTTGATCCAACAAAGGTAATCGGGCGTCCAATCGTTCATGCAATGGTTGATGTCTATTCACGAATGATTACAGCAGTATCTGTTTCTTTGGAGAATAACTCAGTACTCGGCTTCACGAACTGTCTTTTGAACCTCGGTGAGGACAATAAACAGCTTTGCAGGCGTTACGGCTTGGAGCTAAAAGATGGCTTATGGGATATCAATGTTCTGCCAAACCGACTTCGCAGTGACCGTGGTTCTGAATATCGTTCCAAAGAGGTCAAACGTATCTGCAACGAGTTGAACATCACTCTGGAGCTAGTGCCACCGGCTATGGGGTCGCTGAAAGGACAGGTAGAACAGCTCTTCCACCAGTATCATTCGGTACAGAATGATTTGCTTGAAGGCAGAGGTTTGATTACCCAACGGCATGATTCGAACCACCATAGACATGCGGTCCTTACATTGGATGATATCTGGGTATTCGTAATCAACCAGACAATTGCTCACAACATGATGACAATGAGCCAGTATCCAATGACAAAGGATATGTTAGAGAAGTCAGTACATCCCATTCCATTAGAGTTATGGGACTACGGTTGCACTAAATATGGCGTTCCAAGACCAATTGTCAACCTTGACCAGTTTGAGTATTCAATTCGTAAAGAAGTACGTGCTCGTATAACCCGTAAAGGTATTGAATGGAATGGTTTGTATTACATTGCAAATGATCCTTGGCTTGCAGAACAAATCACCAAGACGAGAAGAAGCTCGGTGCCTTTGAAATGTCGTCTTGATGAAAGAAATATAGGTTCTTTATGGTACATTGCAGACAATCGCCTTGTAAAAGCAACCTTGAATGAGAATCGAGCAGGAAACCATGAATTCAACGGTATGTCACTTCGCAACTACGAAGAATACAAGACCAAGAAAAAAGAGCTTGTAATGGAGAAAACTCAGGAAGACCAAGAGATTCGCTGTGCAAGACGTATGGGAATGCAGGCAACCTTGGATGATGCCGTTAGAGTTGCAAATCAGGTAGCACCAAATGATGATAAAACCAAAAATATCCGTCATAACCGTAAAGAAGAAAGCATCCTTGTATTAGAAGCAAACTCTATTGGAGCACGTTTGAACACAGATGATGCACCATCTCTGATTCCTTTGAAAAATGCAGAACCAGAACCTGAAGCCTTGTCAGAGCCTGAATCAAATGAAGAAACTGGAAGTATGACCTTTGAAGAAGCCCTTCAAAAGATTAAACAGAAAATGTAGGAGGTACAGTTATGAGAGAACTGAACTGGGTCTACTACTACTCAAATGTAGAGAAAGACCAAAATCAATACACCCATGAAGAATGTACTCGTGTAGGTCCTGTTGATGCTAAATATGTAAAATCATCCAATAAGGACTTCAACAATAACCCGTTCATTGAAGCACTTCCAAGACCAAGAGATGAAAACGACCTTTTGAACGCATATACAGTACCTATTCCAAGTTTGGATGCTGAAGATTTAAGCAAGATGTCTGTGAACGAGCAAAAGGCAACTGTAGTTAGCTTGAAAAATCTAAGACTGCCTTTATCGTTCCAAAAACAGCTTGAGTTCATCAACTACGATGTAATCGTAAGCTCCTATATGCTTCGCAAATCCTATGTATGGGACACAAATGCTATTGGTGAGTCAACTGACAAGAAACTCATCAAAATGAAGGGTAATATCGAAGATAGTGCTCCATCTGGGTTTGCCTTACTAGGCTATTCAGGTTGTGGAAAATCATCTTCGTTGAAGCAGTTGTTCGATAACATCCCACAAGTAATCATGCACCATCCAGATCCAGGAACTTCGATTCCGCAGATTACATATCTGGTCGTAAGTTGTATGCCAAACAGCAACTTTTCAACCTTGTATAGACAGATTGGAGAAGCCATTGATAATGCTTTAGGAAATCCCGAACCTATCTATGAAGTCATGATTAACAAGAAGTGCAAAAGCCTTGCAGACAAGCAATTAAAAGTCTGCCAGCTTATCGAAATGTTCTCGATTGGAACCATCGTTATGGACGAAATCCAACTTATCGACTTCAACACCAATAGAGAAAACAGCTATGAAGGTCTTTTAGGTATCGTCAACAAGACAAAGGTAGCCTTGAGTGTAGTTGGAACAGATGAAGCCTACAAGAAGCTGTTTACGATGCTGAGAAATGCACGTAGAGCAGGCGACTTCATTGACGCTTCTGCATATACGACTGACAAGGATTATTTCAACATGCTGGTGAATATGCTTTTGACTTGGCAATGGCTGGATACACCGATTCAATGGTCTAAGGAACTTTCAGACACTTTGTATGAGTGCTCAGGTGGTATCATTAACATGCTGATTTGGTTGTACAAATGGATCATGCTGGAATACATTGACAGTAAGTCCAAAGGGAAGATTGAGACCATCGACAAGAAGTTCATTGTGCGTGTTAACAACAAACATTTCAAACAGTTGAAAGGTGCTATCGACATTGTTAATCAGGCAAGAACTGAAGAACTTGAAGATGAACGTATTCTTACGATTGCTAAGGAAGAGAAAAACAAATATAAAATGCCTGAATCCAACATCAGCAATATGGTTTATGAGAGCAAGATGATGACAAAGGTCATCGACTTGGTACGTGAAATCTATGTAGAGTTTGACTCTGACTCAATCGGCAGAGCAACTCGAATGGTTTTAGAAGAAGATGTCAATCATCGCCTGAAGCCACATGAAGTAGCTAAACAGGTGATTGCTATTCTTAATGAGGAGCCTGTAAAGCCAAAGAGAAAGGCTACAAGAAGAACTCCTGCATCGAAGAACATCTGTGATTATATTACAGATGACAACTAACAAAGAGACTCTGTGTTTCTTTGTTTTTTTATGCTCACCAAGGCATAAGAACCTTTTACTTTGGCATAGGTAATACACAATACTTTTCTATAAGAACCTTTTAGTTTGATTGCATAGAACTGTATTGCTTTTCTATAAGAACTACTACTATATAAACTTATATAATACAAACTATGTCAAGTTGAATAAATTAACCTAAGTCTAATTATATAAGATATACTTATTAAGAAGATTAATATACTTATAAAAGACTATACATATACAAGATATACTACTTTATAAGAACTTTATACTTTTCTTAAAATATACAAGTAATATACGTATAAGAACTTATTAGTTTTATTAAGATAAAGCTCGAAAGTTTTTTATAAGAACTTATTAGTTTCTATAAGAACTTATTAGTTTGTCTGTTTCACATGTCTGTTACATATATATTGTACTATATATATCCTACTTCGCATAATATCTCTTATGTTATATTTATAGAATTGAAAATAGAGCAGATTTTTAAATGAGTCTGCTTATTTTTATGTTTTAAGATATTTAGAAATTCAAAAATATGTTGATATTGAAATGGAAACCATCATTACAAGTTTTATATCATTATTACTTGAACTAATACATATAGTTGTACATCTTTTTGATGTTTCACGACAAATTATAGAGTCTTTTTAATTTCCATAATACCGCATATCCTCTGATTTGAATCGAGACGTACAATTGTCCATCTTTTTGATTTTCACGGCAAATCACAGAGTCCACTAATCACGTGTTCTAACATAATATAAAGATCCTAATGCGACTTCTATAATAATATATGGGACAGCCATTAAATAAGCGGAATACGGATGTAGATCATCAGCAGCATACTGCATATCATTGATTTTTAGTTTGCCAGATTTGATTTCTTCAATCTTCGTTTTATACATATGAACACGATACGGACAAACTACAGCTAATACAATCATGATTAATAATAGAATGCGTCCTGGCTTTTTAAAGAAATTCATATGTATCACTCCTAAAATATTTTTATTAGTAAATCACAAGCTATTTTGTGAAACACTTCACAAATATTTCTTTAATTCTTCTAAACTATTCAACGCATCACGTCTACCTATATCATAAATTTCTTGTAGATGATTTGGATCCTTTTCAATCATCGCACACGCAATTGGTTTAGAGGGTCGAATCACAAATATCTGTCCTTCCCTTTCAAGCTTATCGATTTTATCTAATGTTTCATTATATACAATATGTCTATTTTCTAAATCGTGTTGTAGATTTGGATATTCCTTAAACGCCTTCTTTATAAGATTTATATATTTCATTGGCTTTTTTTGATAAGTATGATCTCTTGTCAAAACTACAACTGTCTTCTTTGTTCTTTCCAACATCCAATCCACTGGAATCGAATCTGAGACACCACCATCTAATAATTCATATCCATCTAATTTAACAGGCTTTGAAACAATAGGAATCGATGAAGATGCACGAATCCACTCAATATCTAGAGCATCTCCATTTTTGATTTCATGATATACAGGTTTTCCCGTATGAATATCTGTACATACAACGGTAAAGCGCAATGGATTCTCTTTAAATACCTTTGTATCAAAAGGATCCAATATGGTAGGCACGACCCCATACGCAAACTCTTTATTATAAAGATCTCCCGTTTTAATAAAACTCCTTAATCCTGAATATCTTGGATCTCTACAAAAACGCTTGTTGTAGCGCAAAGCTCTACCAATCTGTTTAGATTTGATGTTACAGCCAAAGGCAGCACCTGCAGAAACTCCAACAACCTGGTTAAAATCAATGTGATTTTCCATAAATACATCGATTACACCACAAGTATACATACCTCGAAAGCCTCCGCCTTCAAGAACTAATCCTTTTTCTTCTAACATATACATCACCACAAAGATTATAAACAATGTGAACCAAAAAGAAAAGGACTTATTCAAGTCCAATCTTAAATGTGTTTGATTTTCCAAATGCTTTCGAATTCATATGAACCACAAAAGGTTTCGTACTCTTATCCGTAAAATCAGGAGCTGCCTTTTCAAAATGGAATTCAATTTCTGTATTTACAGTTTGTTTTTTATCCAAGAAATACAATACATACCCAGTTACATCCGCTTTAAAACTTTGTGTTTTAGGCGCCATACCATTCGTTGTAAAATCATGACTTTTGATTTCATCCATATTTGCGAAATCATACTTGTTACTAAGATCGACACCTTCTAAAGTAGCACTCGGCGTTAAATATGGAACAATGATACGAGAATCCGTTTTATTCTTATAAGTAATCTTAATATTTTTTAATACTGTTTCCCCATTTTCATATACATAACTTGCCTTAGATGCATCTACACCAATCTGAAGTGTATCATCCTCAAAGAAAGTATATTTTGTATCCTTTGAATCCTTTACATTTTTATCACTAGCCTTACGAATATCAAAGGCTTTAAAAGGCAAGAACTGTTTCTTGTTGTTAAAAGAAAGACCCAAGTTTTTTTGATCATTGTTTGGAAATCCAATATATCCATAAATATACGTGTTTTGTCCCTTATTGATGATATAAGAAGGCGTAGACTGATATTTATCAATGACACTAATATCTTTTTCATTATCATCTGTTACGGTATAAATTAAATTCTTTGTGTCATACGGCTTTTTACCCTTATTTTCAACACTTGCCAAATAATAGTAGTACGTCGAATTATCTGTATCATTTGTGATGGTTAAAACATCCAACAATTGACAAGAAACATTCTTCTTTAATTCCACATTGTTTTCTGGTTTAGAACAACCAAATAAAGATAAAGATAAAACACATACACACAGCATAGATACTATTTTTTTCATGTTATTCTCCTATGGATTGCAGTTTTTACAAGGCGAATACCCCTGAGCGATTAGTACATCTCTAGACTCACTTGACTCCAACTTATTTACATCATTCATCAAACGAATGCTTGCACAAGTTGGCTTATGAAACTTATGTGTTTTTACATTTAAAACATAAGTAGAAGTATCCTCTGTAACTTTATATTCCTTTATAATATTGTCATTTGAGCGACTTGAATCGCCCGTTTTATAATCAATTGTGATACCAGGCTGCACGTTATAACAAAATACATTAAACGATACACCTTGGCCTTTATCTTCTACAGAATACGCCTCAATCTGTACACCATCCGCAATCAAGTTATCACCATCATAAATAGGTGTAACCCGATATAAAACATGATGATTTGTCTTTTTTATGTAGTCAGATACTTCATTTTCAAACGGAAGCATACCCTCTACATTTAAATAGCGCGTACCTGTCATTAAGTTTTTACGATTCGCATTCTCACCCGTTAATTGATATCCAATCAAATGACAACGATTATATAAATACTTCCCATCAATTCCCTTATAACGTACTGTATGCCACCCTGCTGGCTTTACAGAACCAATACTTTCTCGCTTTTTTGTTGGCATTAGATCCTTCGACACATTCGCATACGCAACCTGTGGCCGATCTAAAGAATCTAGATTCGAGTACGATTCAAAACTCTTTGTATTCATATCCTTCGAACTGAATACAGGCTCATTATCATGTATCTCTACATACGGATTGCCACTATATTCAGGTATCTCATCAATCTCATAAGCCGATATAGGCGTGATCAATGTCGATAGAACAATGAACATTGATATAATAAATTTTCTCATACGATTCCTCATATATTTGACATATATAATGTCAATATAACTTATATACTAAAACCATGAAAGGAGTGAGTGATAAAAAACATAGTACTTCATTATCGTTCGAGTCAAAAAATATAATAAACCCCTTATGTACTATGTTTTTAGATGTCTTATGACATCTTTTTTTATATCTCTAATTTCTTAAATACAGCCTCACGAGCCATCTTTTCAAACTTATCTTCCAATGGCTTTAAATCACTATATTTAAAATCCGGATTTCTTTTTTGTAGTGCTTTTGAAATCACAAAATCAGCCACCTCAGGATTTTTTGGAAGTAAAGGACCATGCAAATAGGTGCCTAGAATCTTTCCGTCATAGAATCCTTCATAACCGGCATTAAAGCTGTTTCCACAACCCTTCACAACTTTTCCTAAAGGATGCGTTACATTTAATGTTTGACCCCCATGATTTTCAAAACCAACGATACGCGTTTTTAAACCATCTAAATCCGCATCAATCACAACATTTCCAATACAACGACTACCAGCTTTTCCCGTATCCGTATAATAATCATAGAACTGTAAACCAGAAATCTTCTCATTGTTGGCCGCAATATAATATTGACCAAACAATTGATAACCACCACAAATCAATAGCACAAAGCTCTTTTCATCCATGGCCTTCTTTATATTTTCTTTACGCGATAATAAATCTGGAATTAAACTAATTTGTTCCTTATCTGCACCACCACCTAAGAAAATCAAATCATATTCACTTAAATCTTTTTCTTCACCAATACCACAAGTATCCAGTTCAAAAGGAATACCTCGATCTAAACAACGCTTCTTTAGAACCATCATATTTCCCTTATCCCCATAAAGATCCATGATATCATGATACATCCAAACTACTTTCATAGACCCATCTCCTTCTTGATCGCATTACGCGTAGGAAGTAATGCTGTATATGTCGCAATCGCATATGTCGTACGCTTTGTAGCTAATGCGGCTTTTACGGCAATGTCCAAAGTATCGACAACACTTAAAGGACCTTTATATCCACCATAATAGATTCTTAAAGCCATATCATTTGCACGAAGACCCGTACAAATAATTTCCTTTGTGCTATCCTTCATAATCTTTTCAAAGAAAGTATCATAGATCCAACTCACGTCCGTACCATCCTGCTCACGATCATTCAATACGATCACAACTGTCTTATCCGAATCATCTTTTTCAATGACCTTCATAACTTCGTTGGCACCCGTAGGATTTTTAACCAAGTTTAAAATACAAGTCTGTTCCTTTGATGTGAATGTTTCATTTCTTCCCGCAGGCTGAGGCGCATGACTGAATACAGACTTAACACAATCTTGTGAAATACCATAATTTTTTGCGACATTCAATACAACAGCGCAATTGTACATAGAATACATTCCTTCATATGGAGATTTATAATGTATTCCATCACTCGAAAATGTTTCTTTATCCAAATCAATATCTTTTAAACAAATGTCCATTTCCGGCGTTTGAAAATCACACTTTGAACAATGGAATTTACCAATATGTGAATATTGATAATAACTGTATTCAAGTCTTGCACCACACCTAGGACAAAATTTTCCTTCACTTGCCTCTTTTGTCGTTTTAACCGAATACTTGTTCTCATCCATTCCAAAATAAGAGAATGAAGCGTTTTTCGCTACTAAATTGAGTCGTACGACATTGGGATCATTCGCATTTAAAATCAATCGACCCCTATATGCAGGCAATACCTTTTCAATTGAATCAATCAACTGTTCCATTTCACGAGCACGATCTAATTGATCACGAAAGAAATTATTGACTACAAAATCTGTAACCGGAATAAATGGAAGAATATGTCTTACATTTAATTCATCACATTCTAGCACGACCGCATTGGCTTTGATTTCACCATTTAGTTTTGCGTGAGTCAACAACGTAGTGACAATACCTGCCTTTAAGTTATCTCCCTTACGATTGGAAATCACGTTATATCCAGCCTTTTCAAACAAGTCTGTAATCATATTGGCCGTACTCGTTTTTCCATTTGTACCCGTAACCAAAATGACAGGACCATTAAATTTTAATTTCGATAATATATTCGCATCGACTTTACAGCCAATCGACCCAGGCATCGATCCACCTCTACCAATTAGGTGGAGCCCCCAGGCACTAAGCTTTGTAGATAATATAGATAAAGTTTTCATAACTACTCCTTTTCCATACTCCCTTATTATACAACAATTGAAGTTGAATTTAAAAATTGAAACACATATAATATTGATGTTAGGAAAAAACTAACTAGAATAGGTGGAACAAATGAACGAATATTACCAATCTCCTCTTTCACAGAGATATGCATCTAAGGAAATGCAGGCATTATTTTCAAACGACAAAAAATTTACGACATGGAGAAGACTTTGGATTGCTCTTGCGGAGTCAGAAAAAGAACTTGGATTAGACATTACCGAAGAACAAATCGAAGAATTAAAAGCACACGCTTTAGATATCAACTACGATGTCGCAAAAGCCAGAGAAAAAGAAGTGCGTCATGATGTTATGTCACACGTATATGCGTATGGAGTACAATGTCCAAAAGCTAAGGGAATCATTCACTTAGGAGCTACTAGCTGCTACGTTGGTGACAATACAGATTTAATTATCATGCACGAAGCTTTAGAGCTTGTACAAAAGAAAATCGTCAATGTATTAGAAAAATTAGAAGAATTCGCATTAAAATACAAAGACATGCCATGTCTTGCGTTTACTCACTTTCAACCAGCCCAACCAACCACTGTAGGTAAAAGAGCTAGCTTGTGGGCACAAGATTTATATATGGACTACATTGAAATCCAGCATTTATTAGACAATAAAAAATTATTAGGATGCAAAGGTACAACAGGTACACAGGCAAGCTTTATGGAATTGTTTGAAGGAGATACAGACAAAGTTAAAGCTTTAGATAAAAAGATTTGTGAAAAATTAGGTTACGACCAATATTTTGCAGTCAGCGGACAAACATATACTCGTAAATACGATACACAAGTATTACAAGTTTTAGTTCAAATTGCACAAAGTGCACACAAATTCAGTAATGATATTCGTTTATTACAACATATGAAAGAAATCGAAGAACCATTTGAAAAATCACAAATCGGTTCAAGCGCAATGGCCTACAAACGTAACCCTATGCGTTCTGAAAGAATGGCAGCACTAGCTAACTACATCATTGCCGATTCCATCAACCCTGCAATTACGGCAAGTACACAATGGTTTGAAAGAACATTGGATGATTCCGCAAACAAACGTATTTCCATTGCCGAAGCCTTCTTAGCTACGGATGGATTATTAGATCTTTACTTAAATGTAAGCGATGGCTTAGTTGTATATCCAAAAGTTGTAGAAGCTAACTTATTAAAAGAACTACCATTCATGGCTACAGAAAATATTATGATGGACGCTGTTAAAGCTGGTGGAGACCGCCAAGAGTTGCATGAATTGATTCGTCAACACTCAATGGCAGCTGGTCGTGTTGTTAAAGAAGAAGGTAAACCAAACGATTTAATTGACCGTATTGCACAAGATCCAAAATTTGGCATGACAAAAGAACAAATTCTTTCCATTATGAAACCAGAAAACTTCGTTGGACGTTCTGTTCAACAAACAGAAGAATTCTTCAAAGACTTCATCGATCCAATTCTAGCTAAAGAAAAAGATGCATTAGGAATGCATGCCGCAATTAACGTATAAAAAATGAGAGCTCAACTTGAGCTCTTTTTTAATACAAATTTGGGATTGGATTCTTTTTATTTTTCTTCATGATCTCTTTATAGTTTGGCATCCAAGTACACAGTAAATCATAGAATTCTTTTGAATGGTTCAAATGATACAAATGCGCTAATTCATGAAGAATGATCGCATCCACAAATTCTAAAGGCATAAATATAAGATTCACATTGAAACAAATCTTATGTTTACTTGGTGTACAGCTGCCCCACTTACTTTTATAAAAGCCATATTGTAAAGAAATATCCTGTATGTGTAATTGTTCGCAAAAGAATTCAAAACGAAGATCAATATACTTTTTGGCATTCTGTTTTAAAAATAGTTGAATCAACTTTGTATCTGGATACAAATATAAATCATAATCTTCAACATAACACTTTCGTTGATCAATATAATGTAATCTATATTCGTTACCCAATAAAGGAATCTTATCATTTTCTTTTGAAACAGTATACTTGCTTAATTGATTCTTGATCCAAGTTTCTTGTTCTTTGACAAAATCATCAATTTCCCTTTTAGAAACATAGAAAGGAGCGCTCACCTGAACGACTCCTTTGACTACACGTATTTTTATTTTTTTACAATTGGACTTACGATGAAGTACATACTCCATTAGGCAATATCTTCTAAGACTTCAGTCGCAATATCACTTACATACGCATCTACTTTTTCTTGTTGTTCCTTAGAATATGCATCATATTCATTGATATCACGAATTAAATCCAACATAGGAAGTGTTCCATATAGTTTTGTACAAGTTGAATTACACAATGTTTCCACATCTTCCTTCTTGTAGAATTCAATTCTTTCATGACAATTTGGACATTCCAAATATGCCATATTTTCAATGATACCAAGAACTTTGACTTCCATCTTCTCACACATGTGACAAGCTTTTTCTACAATCATACTTACCATTGGCTGAGGCGTAGATACCATCACAACACCCTGCACTGGAATGGACTGCATAATTGTTAGGGCAACATCTCCAGTTCCAGGAGGCATATCAATCAATAAGACATCCAAATCACCCCAAACAACATCTGTATAGAATTGTTTAACAACCCCACCAATGACTGGACCACGCCAGATCACTGGATCCGATTCAGATTGTACCAAGAAGTTTAAAGACATCACTTTAATACCTTCTTTGGATTCAATTGGAATCAATTGCTGCTTTTCATTTCCATACGCATGCTGGTTTGTCAAAGCTAAAAGTCTAGGAATACTAGGACCTGTAATATCCGCATCCATAATACCTACTTTTAAACCTTTTTTAGCCATTGCCTTAGCCAACATGACTGTAACTGTGGATTTGCCAACACCACCTTTACCAGACATTACAGTGATAATATTTTTGATGTGGTTATCTGGATTCGATTGAATTCCACATGTTTCACTGTTCTTACCACATTTTCCTTGAGAAGGACAACCTTCACATGACATATACTACTCCTCCTTTGGTTTTTCTATTTTTTGAAAACAACGATCATATACACTTGTTAAACGCTGATCTTGAATATGTGTATAGATCTGCGTCGTTTGAATGTTTGAATGCCCCAACAACTCCTGCACGATTCTAAGATCCGCATCCCCATCTAAAAGATGTGTCGCAAACGAATGTCTGAAACTATGTGCTGAGATTTTAGAGTTCAAATTTAATTCATTCACTTTATTTTTGATCATCAAATGCACATATTGCCGAGTGCAACGACGGCCTAAACGATTCACAAAAAAATACGAAACATTCTTTACATCCCAAACACTACGAATGGAATCTAAATAATATTTCATCTGTGAAATACAATACGAAGATATCGGAATCACACGTTCCTTGTCCCCTTTACCTTTGACCTTTAAGATACCTTCCGCCAAATGTACATCATTCAATTTTAACTCACAAAGCTCACTTACACGCAAACCACAAGAATATAATACAACTAATATCGTTTTATTATATTGGTCGATCGGATTGTCTTGAAAAGATGAAAAAACTTTTTTTACCTCATCCACCGACAAATAGACAGGCAGATGTTTAGATGATTTCATCCCATGAATTAATAAAGACACATCTTTGATTTCAGGATGCGCAATCGATATCTGCAAATGAAAAGAATGAATACTCGCAATCATACGATTGACACTCGAGGCAATGTGATCTTCGGCATAGACATCCAAAAAGTCTTCGATATCCAAAACTGAAATTTTTTCGCACAACAAAATATTTCTTTTACCTAAGAAATTTAAATACACCTCAATATCATGAAGATACGATTGTTGCGTTTTCTTTGATTTTCTTTGTAGAACATTCAAATATAAGCGATAATCCTCAAATGCATCTTTTAATTCCATAAAAATATTATAACACAAATCAAATGTAAATTGGTTCTAATACCTTCATGTCACAACTTGATTCTTTAATTGCTTCAATCAACACCGATTTTACTTGGTTGTCACGATGATCATATGCGAACTGCAAATTACGAATACTAAAGTGATTTGCATACAAAACTTTATTGATCTCATTTAAACGATTCGGCCGATGCACCATATAAAAGCGCCCATAACTCTTCAATAATCGATTTGCATGAAAGACCAATTGTTCCAAAGTCAAATTCTCTTCCATTCTTCCTAAATGGCGAAAATTCAATTGTTCCGGAAGCTGATTGGCATCCATTTTAAAGTATGGCGGATTGGAAACAATCACATCAAACAAATCATCTTCATATTTTTGTATTGGCTGATTGACAATTTTTACAGGATGCTTGATAAACATATCTGCATTCTTTTGAGCAACCTTACTAGTTTGTTCTAATATTTCAACACCCACGAGTTCTTTGACATTAAACTGATCAAAATAAACGAGTAAAGCCGCATTATTAGTACCAATATCTAAAATGCGCTCCTGCTTTTTTAAATGCACAAATTTAGCTAAAAGTTTTGTATCCGTATTAAAACGAAAATGCTCTTTATCTTGATATAACTTCAAGTTTTCATCCATAAAATAATCTAAAGTTAAACTCAACTCGCATCCTCCTTCTTCAATAAATCACTCGCCTTTATAAAACATTTACTATCCATTTTTTCATTCAGACGATTCAATATAAAATCCGTATTTTCTTGTGGAGCTTCAAATAAGTCAATCTGTTCTACAATCTGTTGGGCATCTTTTAAAGACCCAATATGCACACCTATGTAGCGATAGCCAATGGGTTCAAAATATTCCTCTAACAATTGCCTGCAAGCCCCAAAAATCATAGGATACGTATTCGCATACTGACTTAGATTCATACTGTGACACACATTATGAAACGCTGTATCTCTTAAAGTTAACGTAACAAGTTTTCCTTTTTGGTTTTCTTGCTGCATCTTATGCGTTAGTTCTCGAACGATATTCTCAAGACAACTATTCACTTCATCAATTGAATATAGATCATTGGAATATGTTCTAGAAATCGAAATGCTCTTTTGTGTAGTTGAATAACATAGAGTCGCACTCGAATTCCCTCTTGCCTTTTGAATCAAAGAATAAGACGATTTCCCCAATCTATGTATGATCTTTTGTTCATTCTTTTCATCCGCAAAATCACCAATCGTATAAATACCCATTTCATTTAAAATAGGCACGCTCTTTTTACCAATGCCATTCATTTCATGGATCTTTAAAGGCCATAGTTTTGTTGAAAGCTCCGACTTTCTTAAAACCGTGATTCCTTTGGGTTTACGCATGTCACTCGCCATTTTCGCAAGAAAGCGATTGGGTGCAACACCAATCGAACAATTCAAATGACACTTTTCATAAACACCATTTTGAATTTCAAACACAAGATCCAAAGGCCTTTTATAACGCTTAATAATATCCGTTACATCCATGTAACACTCATCTATACTCGCCGGTTCAATTTGATGGGTAAATGTTTTTAAATACGCAAAAAACTGAGCTGACATGGAACGATAATAGCCATAATCACCTTGGATCAATACTAAATCTGGACAAAGACGTAAAGCCTCATAAACAGGCATCGCACTATGCACACCATATTTTCTGGCTTCATAGTTTGCGGTTGAAATCACGCCTCGCTTTGAAGTGGAGCCTACCGCAACCGGAAACTCTTTTAAATCCGGATTCTTTATTTCTTCACAACTCGCAAAAAAGGCATTTAAATCAATATGTAATATGACTCTAGCCATGAATCTTCACCCATAGATCTTGCATCGATTCTTTCGCTTTTTGACTCGCTTCCCCACTTGTCATTACAGCTAATTCTTGAATCGTTTTGTCTTGATCAAGTTCTTGTACATTTGTGATGGTTTCACTTGCGGATACCTTTTTATTGACTAAATAATGCGTATTGGCATAGACGGCAACACTGGCCAAGTGAGTAATACATAAAACTTGGTAATTTTTGGATAAAGCCTTCATCTTAGCACCCATAGCTAAGGCAACTTTACCACTCACACCCGTATCAATTTCATCAAAGATGATGGTTTCAATACCATTCGAAGCTTGGAACACCACTTTTAATGCCAACATCAATCTTGAAAGTTCTCCTCCAGATGCAGAAGCACTCAAACTTGAAAAATCCTGTCCTGGATTCATAGAAACTAGAAATTCAATGTCATCAATTCCATTGCTTGAAGGTTTCTTTTCCATACAAGAAATCATAAAGCGAGCATTTTCTAACATCAAGTCTTTACAATGTTCCATCACTTTTGATTCGAGTTGAGAAAAGACTTCTTTTCTTTTTAATGACAATGCATTTGCCAACTTCATATACGCCGTAAACGATTCTTCTTTTTCTTTTTCCAATTTGTCAAACACATCCTGCCGATGAATGATTCGATCGATCTTATCAGTGATACTCTTTTTAGACTCCATTAAGCTCGTATATGAACCACCATATTTACGATATAATTTCTTGATCAAATATTGACGACTTTGTAGACTATCCAAATCTAAAGAATCATTAGAATGTGTATCACGCATATGCTTTAATTCTTCATCCACACCTTGTAAAGAATAATATAAATTTTTGAATGATTCTTCATAGTCATTTAAGATGGGTGATTTTGAAGCTTGTTTATATAAAGTATATAAAGAATCTAACGCTCCATTTTCTTTATCAATTCCATATAGACAAGACGAAAGATCCTCTGAATTTTTATACCAGCTGGTTGCCTCGTGAATCTGATCATTTAATGCATCCAATTCATCTTCTTGAATGTTCGCATTCTCAATTTCATCCAGCTGCGTAGTCAAAAATTCCAATTCGGCATCCGAAAATTCTTCGTTTTTTAATGTTTCTAATTCATGTAAGACATTTGAATACTTCACATACGCTTCCTTTACAGAAGCTTTTAAATCCATAGTCTTCGCATAACTATCCAACAATTCCATTTGAACAGATGTGTCCATTAAACGATACGTATCCATTTGCGAATGAATATCGACCAATAGATTGACAATCTTACGCACAAAAGATAGTGTCGTGATCTGTTGATTGATGCGTACGGTACTCTTATTATTATTTAAAATAGTACGCGAAATAATCACTTGATCATCCACCTCAAAGCCATTCTCTTCTAAAATCGCATTCACTCTATCATTCGCTGTTAAAACCATTGAAAGCACAGCTTTATCTTTTCCATTACGAATCACATTCGATTTAATACGATTCCCACTCAAATAGCCAATCGCATCAATTAATAATGATTTACCAGCACCTGTTTCTCCGGTAATCACACTCATTCCATCTGTAAAGTCTATGATACAAGATTTGAATAATACATAATCTTTTACTGACAATTGTTCAATCACAAAACCACCTCAAGTCTACTTACTATTTTAACGTAAATCTAAAGGAAAATAAACGGTTATAATCCATGTGAGAGAGAAAACAAAAAAAATAAGAATATCTTCACATTAAGATATTCTTAAATCTTTGGCATACACCATATACTCCTGATTGCCACTTCTTCCTTCTAGAATACTTGGCATCGCTTCAACACTTCCATAATATTGAAATAGAAAAGATTTTACATCTTCAACAATCTGTAAGGCAAGCTTAGAATTCTTTAGAACGCCATGCTTATTCAAAACAGTAGGACCACACTCAAATTGTGGTTTTACAAGTATCGCCATATGACGAATGGATAAAACACGTAATACATGTTCCAATATGGTCTTACAAGATATAAAACTAACATCCATGCACATAAAATCAATCGATTCATCAAACCATTCTGGTACAATTTCACGAGCGTTGTGCCCTTCCATTTTGATTACACGACAATCTTGATCTAATTCTTTGGCAAGTTGAAGATGACCTACATCTAAGGCATATACTTTTTTAGCTCCATATCGAAGACATACATCCGTAAATCCACCTGTACTTGCACCAATATCTAATACAACCTGATTTTGAATATTCACATTGTACTTATCTAAACAACCCTTTAGTTTAAAGGCACCACGAGAAACAAATTCATCCTCAGTATGTGTTACAACAATATCATCTTCATCGCCAACTAAAAAACTAGCCTTTGTGATGACTTTTCCATTGACACTGATTTTACCTTCTTTAATCATATCCTGTGCTTTTGCACGAGACGATATCTGATTGAGTAAAGCTTTATCTAAACGAATCTTATCCATGTTTTTCTAGTTCCTCAAATAAACATTCTGTGCTAATACCTTCTTGAATACGTAAAGATCGAATCGAACCATGACATACATAGTGATCGCCAATACCTAATACATGAATTTTTTCATCCAATGTATTCATATATTCTAAAATAGCACTCGATAAGCCGCCCTTCTTAATATCCGTTTCATAAACCGTAATAGGAAGATTTAATTTTAATAAATCTTTCATCATAACTTCATCGATCGGTTTAAAGAAACGTGCATTGACAACAAGTAAGCCAATCTGATTTTCTCTTGCCTTATTGATCACATGATCCACATCCGGTCCATATGTGATAACAATTTGCGTTGGTGTTCCAACCACAAATTTTTCCCAAGTACCAATTGGAATCAATGAATACGACTTGTTTTTTGCGTATCTCACATTTCCTCTAGGATAACGTACACAAAATGGTTTCTTAGAGGCAAAGGCCGTATAAATCATATTCTGTGCTTCTTTGGCATCTTTTGGCTGAGATAAGACAAGATTTGGAATACTTCTAAGCATCGCAATATCAAACACACCTTGATGCGTTTCACCATCATCTCCAACTAAGCCACAACGATCAATTCCAAGCACAATAGGCACATTCATTCTTGCCATGTCGTGGTTGACTTGATCATAAGCTCTTTGAAGGAAAGACGAATAAATACTCACAAATGGTTTTAGTCCACCTAAAGCCATAGCACAAGCCATTGTCACGGCATGCTGTTCTGCTATTCCACAATCAAAAAAACGATCTGGATAACGTTTTTGAAATTCTAATAATTTACTACCCTGCGCCATAGCGGGTGTGATTGCGACAATACTCTTATCTTTTTCCGCCAAATCCATAACCGTATTTGAGATCACTTGTGACCAGGAAATTTCATTAGGTGGAAGTAAACACAAAGATTTTCCCGTTACGACATCAAACGGACTGACTCCATGCCACTTACCTACTTTATCTTGTTCCGCAAATTTATAGCCTTTTCCTTTTTGCGTTAGGACATGGACAACAATGGGGCCATCATGTTCTTTTGCAGCCTGAAAAACTTTGATCAAGCTAGCAATATCATGGCCATCGACAGGTCCCATATAATCTAAGTTAAACTCTTTAAATAATGGAGCATCGATCACTTCATCTTTGATCTTATCACGGAAATGTGACAATGTATTCAATACGTTAGTTCCTAATTTATTGGATTTTAAGTTGTTTTTTACATCATGTTTTAAATCGATATATAAGTGAGAAGCACGAATATCTGTAATTCGTTTTTCAACACCACTATAATTTTTAGAAATCGACATATTATTATCATTAAAGATGATGACCATCTTCTTTTGTTTAGAACCAATATCATTTAAAGCCTCTAGTGCCATACCACCCGTTAATGAGCCATCTCCAATTACGGCAACAACTTGATAATCATCATGCATTAAATCACGTGCAATCGCATAGCCCAATGCGGCAGATAAAGAAGTAGAAGAGTGTCCTGCTTCCCAACAGTCATACTTACTTTCACTTCGCTTTTGATATCCTGAAAGCCCACCCTTTTTACGTAATGTCGCAAATTGAGTGGATCTTCCTGTTAATATTTTATGTGTGTAACATTGGTGACCTACATCAAAAATCATTTTATCTTTTGGTGAATCAAAGACATAGTGCATCGCAACTGTGACTTCGACAATCCCAAGATTACTCGATAAATGTCCGCCTGTTTTCGAGATCGACTCGATTAAAAAAGTTCGAATATCGCTGCACAATTGTGTAAGCTCATCGATTGACATATCTTTGATTTGACTAGGTGACTCAATGTCATACACTTGACTAATCTTTCTCATTTTATAACCCTCGTTAAAAAAACTAGTCCGCTAAAGACTAGTTTTAGCTATTATTAATATACCCCTTTTTTCAAAGAAATTCCATATATTAATATGTACGCTTTAATAAAGTATCCAATACTTTTGTCAGTGAAGTTACATCACAACTCACAAAACCGAGTTCTTTACGAATTGTTTCATCATAGCTAGCAACCATATCTTTAGCACCTTGAAGCCCTAATAAAGATACAGCTGTAACTTTATGATTATCTTCATCACTCAATGACTTTCCAACCACTTCTTCACTACCCGTAACATCCAAAATATCATCCTGCATCTGGAATTCAAGACCTAACACAAGACCAATCTTACGAAAGTGTTCCACATCATCGAATTTATTCGCTAAGATACATCCACAAACCAATGGTAATGTTAATAATTTGCTAGTCTTGTAGTGATCAATTTCCTGTAAAAGTGCAAGTGTTGGATTTGGATCATTTTCAGACTGTAAATCTAAAGTTTGTCCATAAATCATGCCATCAATCCCGGCATACCAAGAAAGAGCCTTTACTAAAGCTACTTTTTGTTCAGCACTACATTCACTATCCAATGCAACTTCAAATGCCTTCGTCAATAGTCCATCGCCCGCAAGAATGGCAGTTGCCTCATCATAAGCTTTATGACAACTTGGTTTACCACGACGTAAATCATCATTATCCATAGCTGGAAGATCATCATGAACCAATGAATATGTATGAATCATTTCAATGGCACAAGCACATGGATATCCAATTCTTGCATCCATTCCATAGCCTTCTAGTACAGAAAACAACAAAGTAGGACGCACACGCTTACCGCCATTCATCAATGAATAGGCCATCGCATCTTTTGTACGACTATCATCATTTTCATGTACTCGCATCAATAAATAATCTTCGAATTCTTTATTCACCATCATCTTGATTCACCTCCATCAACTGATCCATTTTTGTTTCAAATTTTTTTAATTGTTTTTCGCATTGCGCACTCAATTTCAAGCCTTCCTCAAATAATGACATGGCCTCTTCAAGCTCCAATTCATTATTATTTAATAAAGCCACGATTTCATCCAATCGCTTCATCGCCTCTTGAAATTTCATTTGTTTAGCGGCCATTTTATTCCTCCTTAGTGGATACAACACATGAAGTGATCACACCATCATTTACTCTTGTCACCATTATATCATCCCTTGTGACATCTTTAACGTGCTTAATAACTTGATCTTCAATCTTTGAGATACTATAACCACGAGAAAGTACCTTTAAAGGTGAATAAGCATCCAATAAAGCACAATTTTTTTGTAAAGAATGTCTAGAATTTTGTAGTAAAACTTGCATATTCGATCTTAGTTTTTCGGGCACCATAGAAAGTTTATTTTCTTGTACCTTTACTATATTCATCATACGCAAATGCATCTGTTGTGTATAATTCTTGATGACATTTTTCTTTTGCAGCTCTAGCTCTAGTGCATGTTCAATTTGTGTATTGTAGCCATCTAGTTTTAATTGTTTTTCTATAATAAAAGATTTTGGATCCTTTAAATACGGATGATTCTTATACGAATCCAGTTTTAACTTGTTGTGATTTAAAATCATAGACATGTTTTGCCTCAACAATTCTCTATCCTTCAAAATTTGAGTCATCACTTCATATTGATCCAAAGTCACCCATTGTGCAGCTGCTGTAGGGGTAACACTTCTATGATCACAGACAAGATCACATAATGTTGTATCCACTTCATGACCTACACCACTGACAATATATGTATTTAAACTGTAAATCGTCTTTACAAGCTGGACATCATTAAAACAGAACAAATCTTCAAAGCTTCCTCCACCACGAACAATCAATAAGGCATCATGATTATGTGTATCAGCCTCTTTCAAGGATTGAATCAAGCTTTTAGGTGCAAAACTACCTTGCACTAAACTTGGATACAAAGTGACCTTCATCATCGGCCAACGCCTTTGAATGGTTGATAATACATCTTGTAAGGCAGCAGCCTGTGCTCCAGTTACAACACCAATATTTTCAATATAGTCAGGTTTAGCCTTTTTATGACTTTCATCAAAATAGCCAGCCCTTAAAAGATCTTGTTTTCTTTTTTCAAATTCAAGATATAAATCACCTAAACCATCTTGCTTCATTTGACGAATCACAAGCTGAAGACTGCCCCTTTGTTCATATACATTAATGCTTCCTGAAACTAAAACGCGCATGCCTTCTTCTACATTGAAGTTTAAACGTGAAACATAACTTGAAAACATAACACAGCTCATTTCTCCACTTTTATCTTTCAAAGAAAAATAATAATGCCCCGATCTGTGTTTTGTCAGGTTGCTGATTTCACCCTGAATCCAGATGCCATCTAGATCCATAGTTTGTGTTAAAACATTTTTAATGCAAGCAATAACACTAGAAATACTTACAACCATTTCGTTTCTCATAGCTGGTCAAGAACTCCATTTAATAATTTATAAGAATTATCGTCACAATACTTTTTAGCCAAAGTAATCGCTTCGTTGATTACAACAGCTTTCGGTGTATCGTTTGCCAAGATTTCCTGGAAAGAAATTAAAAGAATGGCTTGTTCTAACATACTTAAACGATCAAAATCCCAGTCATCACGTAATAATTCATTGATTTTTTGTTCGAAAGCTTCTTTGTTTTCAACAGTTCCCATTGTTAAACTATATAAATATCCATCAATGTCATTTGAACCTTTCATTACATCAAATACACATTTACGAATATCCTTTCCTAATAATAAGTGTTGATACACACTTTGCATCGCAACTACACGTTGTTCATGTCTATTCATCTACATTTCTCCTTCTTTATATGGTACGCGCGCACTGGGTACTACATCACTTGCAGGCCCTGCATGCACGTCTTGATCATCAAAAAATATATTGGCACCAAAACAAGCTAATACATCCGCTTTTTTAGCTCCTTGCATAAAGAATACTTCATCTACGACAATATTCCATGCTCTTAAAGTTTTTATTACACGAACACCCGTATCTTTGTTTCGTGCTGTCACAATCGCTGTTCTTAATACATTTAAATCTTTAGTTTCATTTTGAAGCCAAGATAAACTCTTTAATAAAGAAGCCATTGGACCTTTTTGTAAGGCAACATCCTGATTTAGAATCTCATTTTCATTGAATGCTTCTAAACCATGTTCCTGATAGATCTTTTCCGATTCAGCCGAAAATAATACGGCATCCGCATCAAAGGCGATACGAATCTGATTGTCAGGAAAACTATATTTAGTATCTCTGGCATAAATCATACCGGCCGCAAAGCCTGCATGAATCGCATTCGATACGTCATTTTCATTACACGATAAGAATAAATCGACACCAAACGCCGATAGATAACGACTGATATCTTCTCCACCACTCAAAACCATTCGACCAATGTCCATATCATAATGCTCTAAAGAGTGAATGATACGCAAAGACGTATCCGCACTATTTCTTGACATCACAATAACTTCAACAAGTTTTCGATTCGCGAGTTTATTGATGTTTAATAAGTTTTTAACTAACGCAAAACCACTACCCGGACTTAACACATCATTTTCGTGAACAATTTGATAGTCACGATATGCGTCTAATCCTTCTTTTTCAAAAACCTCATTTTCTTTTTCTAAGTTAAATAAAGCTCTTGAACTAATACCTACCACAAGATAATTTTCAAAAGATACACTCATAAAATTGAAAAAAAGGAAACCTTTGAAAGATTTCCTTAAAAAATAAATCCAGTCACCTGAATTTCAATCGCTTCAGGTTTAAAGTCTGTCATATAAGAAATACTTTCAAAGATCTTGTTTTGTAGATTTAAACAAACATCACTTACATTTGATTTGTGGTTCACTTTTACAGGAATCGATAATGTCAATTTATTGTCCTCAACACGAGTGACAATTCCTGTCTTAAATGGTTTTGTTCCTTCTGCAATCTGAACATTTTCATCTTCTTCGATTACGTTCTTTGCGATTGTAGAAAAAACTGTTTTATTTAAAGAAATAACACCATATTCATTGCCTGGTTCTAGCTCGATATATTCTTTCGCCATAATTTCACCTTCACTTCTCTTTAAGTATACCAAAAAAGTTATTTAAACTCAAAAACTTTCGCACCCCAAAGTGATGCGGTTTTTGTAACATACTGCTTTTCATGTAAAATCACATTTTTACAAGTAATAATATCACTCTGCAACTGTTTCTTTAAGGCTTCAAAACCATCAAAACGAATCTCATTACGCGTCTTTTTCAAGAAGAAAAAGCGTACTTGTCGTTCATAAATATCTTGATCAAAATCAAAGATATGCGCTTCAATAGAAACTTTTGTATTTTTAAAAGTAGGATTGTTTCCCACATTGATCATAGCCCCATAAAATGTATCATCCACATATACAAAACCTGCATAAACACCACTGGATGGCACTAAATAATCGGGATTTGCCCCAAGATTTGCGGTTGGAAACTTCAATAGTGTACTGCCTCGTTTAAATCCATGCTCAATCACACCTTCAATCGAATACATATACCCCAATAACTCATTGGCTAAATCCATCTTGCCACTTTGAATCAGTGGCTCAATGCGACTGGATGAGATTTTTTCGTTTTTCGAATTTACACTGGCAATCACTGAAACATCAAAGTAGTTTTGTGAAGAAATTGTATCCACATTTCCTGTATTCTTTGAAGCATATTTAAAATCAAATCCACAAGTAATATGTGCTACATTCATCTTTTTTAACAACATATGAAAGGCATCTACATCTAAGGCCGCAAAATTCTTAGAGAAAGTAATGACATACATCACTTCAATGCCCATGACGCTTGCCAAATGGATACGATCTTCTAACGTTGTGATATGACGACATACACGATCTGGAAAAAAGATTCTCCAAGGATCTGGATCAAATGTGATCAAGCCACTTTGAATGTTTAACTCTTTGGCTTTGGCAATACAATTCTCAAGCAATGCCTGATGCCCTGTATGTAAGCCATCAAAGAAGCCAATACAACAAGAACTCTTTGGCAAATTTTCTTGTACATGTAAATAATCAATACGAATGACTTCCATTACCATAGACCTCTTTTACTTTTAAATAATCCTTCACGCTCTTTTTCATAAATTGCGATAGGCTCACCTGCATCTAAAATACATACTTCTTGATTTTGATTATCTAAACGAATGCGTTTTCCTTGGTACACATCTTGAATCGGTTGATAGTCAATCTTATCTAAATGATCCAATACATAGATTGAAGGATATAAGACAGGTTCTTGTGTTTCAAGATCTTCAAGTGTTTGAGCCTGATCAATTGTAAAGCGACCAACTTTAGTTCGTCTTAAACTTTTCATACAACCTAGATTATTTGTATTTAAAGCCAAATCACGACAAATACTACGAACATACGTTCCACTCGAACATGCCACTTTAAAACTGTAGTCACCAAGATCTTCCATCGAATAAATTTCAATATCGCTATAGACTTTAGGAACCTCAAGTCCCTCTCTTTGATAGTCCATTAATTTTTTCCCATTCACTTTTTTATTGGAAGTCTTTGGCACCAATTGATGGTTCTTACCAACAAATTTTTGAAGTTCCTCTGAAAAACAAAAATCCAAATTCATTTCTTTTTCAGCTTCCACTTCACCCCAAATATCATCGGTTGATGTACTTTTACCAAATTCGATCTGTCCAATATATTCTTTATCTGTATCACTTAAAAACTGCAATAATTTACACGACTTTCCACAAAGAACAACTAAAACTCCGGTCGCGTTGGGATCAAGCGTACCTGTGTGTCCAAATTTTTTTTGTTTATATTTTTTTCGAAGCCAATTCACAACATCATGGCTTGTCATACCATACGGTTTATCAATAATTAAAATTCCATCCATAATTTCACCTTTTATATTTTACTTTTTTTTAAGGGTACTTGCAACTATGCACATTTGATACTAAAAAGTCAAGACTTGTATTCTAATATGAAGTTCGTTATTATAGAAATGCCTAAGGACATTAATTTTTCCTACACTCGAGATAAGGGAAATCGGATGTTGAATTGTTGTGTTGAAGACCCGCTACGCGTGGGGATCCTAATGCTGTTCACAGATTGCCCACCTGTACTTAACAGGGAAAGATCTCATGTTCTTGGGCTTTTTAAATAGGTAAAAAGTATGAACGCAAAAGAAGAATTTATTCAAATCTATAAAGAAAATATCCATCGTGAAGGTGCCGATGCCTTTCTAGAATTCTTAGAAGGAGTTCACTCTGATTTTTTTACGGCCCCTGCAAGCACACGTTTTCATGGCAACATGGAAGGTGGTCTTTGTGAACACAGTGTACATGTGTATCATTGTTTAAAGGACTATCTATCAAGACAAAGAGTTCAAGATACGTACAATATGCACTACAGCGATGAAACCATTGCTCTTGTTGCCCTACTTCATGATGTATGTAAGATCAATGTCTATAAAAAAGGTACAAGAAACAAGAAAATCGATGGTGAGTGGCATCAAGTGGATGTTTTTGAATTTGAAGACAATATTCCATTTGGTCATGGTGAAAAAAGTGTCTATATGATTCAGCCATTCATGCGTATTACACGTGAAGAAGCGTTTGCGATTCGTTATCATATGGGATTTTCTGGAAGCGACCCAGTCAATAATGTGGGTAAAGCTTTTGAATTGTTCCCGCTTGCCTTTGCGCTAAGTACTGCCGATATGGAGGCTACATATTTTTTAGATAAGCAAGTCTAGATGACTTGTTTTTTTTATACAAAAAGACAGGAAAAAATTCCTGTCTTACTTTGTTTCAATACCCAATTCTTTTAATTGTGCTGGATCTACAGGACTTGGTGCCTGTGCCATTAAATCCGATGCACTTGCTGTTTTAGGGAATGCGACTACATCACGAATGTTGTCTGTACCCGCTAGAATCATCGTTAAACGTTCTAGACCAATACCTACACCTCCATGAGGTGGAGTACCATATTGGAATGCATCCATAAACCAGCTGAATTTTTCATGCGCTTCTTCTAAAGTCATACCGATAGCTTCAAATACTTTTTCTTGAAGCTTTTGGTCATGAATACGAATGGATCCTGATAATAATTCATAGCCGTTTAACACTAAGTCATAGGCTCTAGAATAACAATGTGCTGGATCACTCAACAATTTATCGACATCTTCTAAGTTAGGTGATGTGAATGGGTGGTGAGCCGCTACATAACGGTTTTCATTTTCATCATATTCAAACATTGGGAAATCTGTAACCCATAAAAATTCATAGGCATCTTTGTTGATCAAATCTAAATCATGACCTAATTTTACACGCAATGCACCAAGTGAGGATTGAGCCACTTTCTTCTTATCCGCTACGAAGAATACAATATCATTTTCTTCGATATTCAACATTGTACGCAATGCTTCTTTTTCGGCATCGGATAAAACTTTTGTGACACTTCCCGCAAAGCCTTCCGCTGTTAATTTTAAGTTGGCAAGCGCTTTTGCACCATATACTTTTACATAATCTTGTAGTTTATCTAATTGCTTTCTTGAGAACTTGTCCGCCCCATTTTTAACATTCATAGCCTGGATGATGCCACCTTCATTTAAGCAATTTTCGAATACTTTAAATTCAGTGTTTGCGAATACTTCACTGACATTATACAAAGGCATGTCAAAACGTAAATCTGGTTTATCTGAACCATATTTTTCCATACAAGTATCATATGGAATACGTTTAAATTCTGGTAGTTCAATTCCCTTGATATCTTTGAAGATTTCTTTCATCAAACCTTCTGTCATTGACCAAATGTCTTCTTCGTCCACAAAACTCATTTCAATATCGATCTGTGAGAATTCAGGTTGACGGTCTGCTCTTAAATCTTCATCTCTAAAACAACGAGCAATTTGGAAGTAGCGATCCATTCCACCGACCATCAATAACTGTTTGTATAGCTGTGGCGATTGTGGAAGTGCATAGAATTGGCCTTTACTAATACGACTAGGCACTAAATAGTCACGTGCACCTTCTGGAGTCGAACGACACAAAATAGGTGTTTCCACTTCAGTAAAACCATATTTAGCTAAGTAGTTACGAACTAATAAAGTAATACGGTTTCTTAAGATTAGGTTCTTTTGAAGAACTGGTCTTCTTAAATCTAAATAACGATATTTTAAACGAGTATCCTCTAAAGCATCTGTTTCATCCGCAATGATCATTGGTGTAGTGATCGCTGTATTCACAATTTTTACTTCACGAACTACAACTTCAATTTCACCTGTTGCAAGCTTAGGGTTTTTGTCTTTTCTTTCTACAACCGTTCCTTTTACTTGTAGTACATATTCATTACGTACATCACTGATTTGTGTTGCTATATCTTCATTGAATACAAGTTGTGTAATACCATAACGATCTCTTAAATCGATGAAGACCAAAGCTCCAAAGTTACGACGTTTCGCAACCCAGCCACATAAAGTGACTTCTGAATTTACATCTTGAAGACGCAATTCTCCATTGTTATGAGTTCTATACATTTCTATTCTCCTTCATGTTCGTGATGATGATTTTCTTCTAATAAAGAATCAACATATGGAATCAATTCATCAACACGAATAGTTTCTTGTTCTTTATGTGCAATATTTTTAACTGTGACTTTCTTTTCTTCCAATTCCGATTTACCAATCAAAATCGCAAGTTTAGCCTTTGCACGATCCACAGCCTTAAATTGTGCCTTAAAGCTTCTTTCCATCATATCCATATCGCAACGATATCCATATGCTCTAAGCTCAGTCAACACTTCAAATGCATAGGTTCTAGCTTCTTTATCAAGGCACATTACATAAGCATCTAATGCCGGTTTTTGTTCCAATTCAATACCTTCAGCTTCTAAGGCAATCAATAGACGTTCCATACCTAGAGCCCATCCAATACCACTCATACCTTCGGGTCCACCAAAATATGAAATCAATCCATCATAACGTCCACCTGCTAAAACTGTGGATTGTGCACCCATTTCTGAATTCATAGATACAATCTCAAATACTGTATGAGTATAGTAATCCAATCCACGAACCAATTTGTCGTCCACTTCATAAGGGATTTCTAATTTATCTAATAATTCGCATACTGTATTGAAATATTCTTGACTGGCTTCATTTAAATAGTCTGACATCTTAGGTGCATTCTTCATGCATTCATGATCATGATCTACTTTACAGTCTAAAATACGTAATGGATTTTGTTCATAACGACGTTTACAATCCCCACACAACTCATCTACATAAGGAGCAAAATATTCTTTTAATGCACTACGATAGTTTGCACGAGACTCATCATCACCTAATGTATTTAGGCATACTTTAATGTCATTCAATCCTAGTGATTTAAGAATTGAGAATGCAAGTACGATTGTTTCTACATCGACATAAGGACTTTTAACACCTAAAGCCTCTACACCAAACTGGTTAAAAATACGCATTCTTCCTTTTTGAGGACGTTCATGTCTTGACATAGGTCCCATATAATAGAATTTTGCGGGTAGATCAGGATTTGCGAACATTTTATTTTCAACAAAACTACGAACAACACCTGCAGTTCCTTCTGGGCGAAGTGTTAATGATGTTTTTGAGTTTTCAAGTTTAAAAGTATACATTTCTTTGTTTACCATGTCACTTGAATCGTTTTCTCTTTTGAAGACCTCTGTATGTTCAAAAATAGGTGTACGAATTTCATCATAATTGTACATGTAACAGAAACTTCTTAATGTTTGTTCAAGAGCTTGCCATTTGTAGGATTCATTCCCAAATACATCCTGACAACCTCTAGGAATTTGATATGCCATGCGTTTTCCTCCTTAAAATAAACAAAAAAACGCCCTGATATAAGGACGTTTTAAACGCGGTACCACCTTATTTTATACGTAAAGTATACACCTCAAGTCTTAACGCGACGAACGGTTGGTTTTTGTCCAACTCCTCCAAAGTGTCCCAATAAGTATTCTACGAAAATTTTCACCAGCCATTTTCTCTCTACAGTATATCCTTATTTTCTTCTTTTTCTTAGGATTAATTATTCAGCTTCATCTAGATTTGAAACATTGTGATATACATTTTGTACATCATCCACTTCATCTAGTAAAGTAACTAAACGTTTGAATAAAGTTAAATCTTCACCGTGAAGTTCAACTTCTTCATTTGGAATCATCTTATCTTCTAAGACTTCAAATTTAACATCAGGAATCAATTTTTCAACAACAACTTTTGCATCATCCAATTGTGTTGGATCTACAGTAATTGTCATATATCCTTCTTCGATTTCGATGTCATTTAATTCGATTTCTGCTTCCAATAATGCATCCATCATAGCTTCTTCATTATCATATTGAATAACGATTACACCTAAGTGTTCATATCCAAATGATACAGATCCACCAACACCTAATTTAGAGTGCGATTTATTAAAACAAGCTCTTAAGTTTGCGATTGTACGGTTTGCGTTATCTGTCAAACAATCAATGATGATTGTAGATCCAGCACCCTGTCCAAATCCTTCATAACGAGCACTGGAATAACTTTCATCAGCACTACTTTTTGCTTTTTCGATAGCACGCTTGATTACGTCAGCAGGCACGTTGTTTGCCTTCGCACGATCAATCGCCTTCTTTAAAGTCTGGTTCATATCTGGATTAGGGTCACCGTTTTTTGCAGCAACTAAAATCTCTTTAGAATATCTAGAATAAATTTTTGCCTTCGCATTGGCTGTCTTCTGCATTGCTGCAGCACGAACCTCAAAATGTCTTCCCATAGATTTATCACCTTTCATTTTATTTTTTACAGTTAATTATTATAACAGTCAAAGTCGAATTATTCAACCTTGGCATAACGTTCAATAATTTTTTGAACCAATGGATTTCGAACTACATCACTATTTTCCAAATGAATGATTGAAATACCATCAATATGATCCAAGATTGTACAAGCCTGCATCAAACCTGAATCCTTTTTCTTGATCAAATCGATCTGTGTAACATCTCCCGTTACAACCATCTTACAATTTTTACCCATACGTGTTAAAAACATCTTCATCTGTGCACACGTCGCATTCTGTGCTTCATCCAAAATCACAATAGCATCATTTAAAGTACGTCCACGCATAAACGCTAAAGGTGCAATTTCAATGACTTGTTTCTCCACATACTTTTCAACTGTTTCTAAACCTAGCATCTCATTTAATGCATCATATAAAGGCCTTAGATAAGGATCTACCTTTTCCTTCATATCACCAGGTAAAAAACCAAGGGATTCCCCTGCCTCAACAGCTGGGCGCGTAAGAATGATTTTTTCGACTCGTTCACTCTTTAACATGCTCACCGCATAAGCTACCGCAAGATAGGTTTTACCAGTACCAGCAACACCTGTCGCAAAAACAATTTCATTATGACGCATCGCATCACATAAAATAGCTTGTCCAATTGTTTTTGGATAAATCATTTTACCTGTTTTCGTCTTACATACAGCCTGTAGCTGATGAGCCTTAAAATCTTTTAAACGGTTCTTAAAAGCCAAAGAACAAATATAACTTACATCTTGTGAATTTAAACGATGCTGCGTATCAATAATTGAAAAACAAGCCTCAATGACTTCTTCTACTTTATGTGCAGATAAAGTCTCGTTTACTTCCACTTTGATTTTTTGGTCACGAATCATACATACAGATTTAAAGCATTTACTCAACATATCCAAGTTGGAATCTTGAAATCCTGCAAAAATCTGAATCTCTTCAAATGTTCTATCGGAACAATCAAATTCAAAAAAAGACACAAATCTCCTCCTCAAGAAAAAAATCTGCATTAAAAATGCAGATTATTTACCTCTACGTGCTTTACGTGCAGCTTCAGATTTTAACTTTCTGCGTACACCTGGTTTTACGTAAAATTCTCTTTTGCGCGCCTCAGCAAGGGTGCCATTACGAGAAACCTGACGTTTAAATCTTCTTAAAGCGTCATCAAGTCCTTCGTTTTCTTTAAGAACTACTTTTGGCATATTCACAAACCTCCCTTCCCAAGATTAGCAAAAACATTATATCAAAGATTTCATATAATGCAAGCACAATTTGATTTTTTAAGCTAAACTTGCCTGAATACACTCTTTAGCCGCTACATTGTCGCCAACCCAAGGGGCTCTTCCATTTTCACGATAGATAAAGCTTTCATCGCCCTTACCAAGAAGCAATACCGTATCTCCTTCTTGAGCTGAGCTGATTGCCTGATGAATGGCTTCATAGCGATCTTGTACAAACACATGTGGTGTATTTTGAATGCCTGACTTGATTTGTTCGGCAATTTCTTTAGGATCTTCATCACGAGGATCGTCTTCTGTCACTATGATATAGTCACAATACTTATCGGCAAGTTCACCAAAGACTTTACGCTTATGTACATCACGTTTACCAGCTGATCCAAATACCGCAATCAAGCGATGACCTGGCATTGTGACACTACGTCCAAACTGCATCATTTTTTCCATACCATCGGGTGTATGTGCAAAATCAACGATTACGTTATATGGCTGACCACAATCAATACGTTCCATACGACCTTCAACTTGGGCAATATGTGCACATTTTTCAATAATTTTTTCTAAATCATAACCCGTTTCATTGAGTGCTGCAATGGCAGCTAATAAGTTATAAACATTAAAGTTACCCACTAAATTTGTCTTAACCGAATACATATGACCCGAATATACCAAGTCAAATTGCGTACCTTGTGAACTCATCTTAATATTAATAGCACGATAATCTGCTTCACTATTTATCGCATAAGAAATAACACGTGCTTTTGAACAATCCTTTAAAGCTCCGTATTTTTCATCATCCTTGTTAATTACGGATACGCCATCTTCTTTGACTAAGTTTTTAAACAACAAAGTCTTCGCTTCAAAATAATTTTCCATTGTGCCATGGAAATCCAAATGATCATATGTAAGGTTTGTGAAAATCGCACAATCAAAAGAAATACCATCGACACGATGTTGAGCCAAACCATGACTCGATACTTCTAAAGCACAAGCCTTCATTCCACAGCGAACCATATCTGCCAATTTAGACTGCAAGAACAATGCGTCTGGCGTAGTCAAATTTGGTTGCAACTCAATATCACCATATTTGATCGCAATCGTACCAATATAGCCACATGGCGTTTTGTCGTTGATAATATCACGAATGATATTTGTGATTGTTGATTTTCCGTTTGTGCCCGTTACACCATACATCTTCATTTTATCACTTGGACGAGCATAGAAAATACGAGCCACTTTATTCATAGCATCATTGACATCTTCTACACGAATATATACAGCACCAGGTGCCATATTCAATAATTCTTTTGAATGTACAATACATACAGCTCCATTTTTTATTGCAGAATCAATAAAATCGTGGCCATCATTTGTAAGTCCTGGTAAACAGAAGTAAATATTTCCCGGACGAACGGTTCTTGAATCAAAACTTAAACCCGTAATATTGACTGTCGGTGCATTTTTAAATAGTTTGCTTAATCGCATACAACATCCTTCTTTCCATAGTACGTACCATCTTCAATACGATCCCATTCGATAGTGATTCTACCACTTAATGGTGTATCACTCAATATCTTACAAGGATGATATTGGTTTGTATAACCCGTATAATAGCCATCTTGTTTTCTTTCAATCAAGACTTGTACAGGATTAAAACGCTTCATGTCACGTTCTCTGCATACATTCGAAAGTTCAAGTAAACGAGCCACTCTAGCTTTGGCGACCTTCCCATTGATTTCACCCTTTAAAGTACTTGCCTTTGTTCCATTACGCTTACTATAAGGGAAAACATGGAAGAAGCTTAATTCTAGTTCCGCTAGATTTTCATATGTCGTTTCAAATTCTTCATCACTTTCCTGGACAAAGCCTGCAATCACATCCGTTGAAATCGAAATATCTGGAATACAAGAACGAATATAGTTGATTTTTTCTTTAAATTCCTCAATTGTATATGGACGATTCATACGTCTTAATGTTTCATTACATGCCGATTGTACCGGAATATGTAAATGATGACACATACGAGGATTCTCTTTCATTAACGCAATCAATGCATCACTGACTTCTGTAATTTCTATACTTGAAATACGATAATACACAGAGTCTGGCGTATTTTCTAATAAGGCTTTCATTAATTTAGCTAAATCGTATTCTCCATCATCATAACGACCCGTATGAATACCGGTTAACACAATTTCTGTATGTCCTTTATCACATAGATCTTTGGCAATTTGAATCACCTGTTCATGATTTAAACTACGCTCTCTACCACGCGCAAAAGGAATCGCACAATAGGAACAGAATTGATTACATCCATCTTGTACTTTTAAGAAAGCTCTATGCATCGATTCAAAACAATGTACAGGCATAGCTTCAAAATCTTTAAATTGCGTAACTTCATTAACAACGTCAATTTTTTCATGATCCTTTAATGCTTTTTGGATTAAATTCACCAATTCATTTTTTTGTTTGGCACCAATCACAAGATCGGCATCCAAAGCCTTTCTTTCATCTTCACTTGCGAACTGTACAAAACATCCCACAACAACACATAAGGCATTTGGATTCATTCGTTTGGCATAATGAATCTTTTGACGTGATTTGCTGGCGGCTGTGTTTGTGACAGTACACGTATTGATGATACAAATATCACACGCTTGATCCGGTGATACTTGTTCATATCCTAATTCTTCTAATTGACCTGCATAGTATTGTGATTCATACGCATTTACTTTACAGCCTAGTGTAATAATTGAAAATTTCATTTATCCCTTATCCTTCCACATGATTTTGGTATTCAATAGCTGTCAACACATAACAAGCAGCCGTTTCTGCACGTAAGATGTTTTTACCTAGAGAACAATTGTCAAAACCAAATTCATTTAATACTTGAATTTCACTCTCTTCAAATCCACCCTCAGGCCCAATACATACAGTAATGGATTGTGGATTGTCTTTTAAATAATGGGCCATATGTTTTGAAGGATCATTTTCCTTTTCATAGGCCACTAAATTACATTCACTCTTATAATTTGATAGCTCCTTCAACGCAATCACAGGTTCTAATTCCACTAACGTATTGCGATTGCACTGTTTTGTAGCCGCAAGTAAGATTTCATTCCAACGAATGAGTTTCTTTTCAGCTTTTTTTTCATCCAGTTTTACCACTGTATTCTTCGATACAAAAGGAACGATTTTATGAACACCAAGTTCACAAGCTTTTTGAAGCATCCATTCAAACTTGTCTTGTTTGATCAAAGCACAACATAAGGTGATCGATTGATTTTCTTCAAAGACATCCACCATGGAATCAATCACTAAATTAGGCTTATTTTCAACATGCCCAAAGAATACCCCTGAATTTTTAGTAACAATACGAATCTTTTCTTTTGATGTCGTACGAAGTACATCAAAGATGTGGTGCGCTTGTTTAGCATCTAAACAAATTACATCCTGTACCGAAACATTTTGATCTAAATAAACTTGTTTCATTATTTTTGTTCGCCTTCCATACTTAAGCGATTCAATTGTTTGATTTCATATGGTTTTAAACGACGATATTCTCCGGCTCTTAAATCCTTTACGTCTAAGAACGCAAACTTCACTCTGTGCAAACGACGCACTTCATGGCCTAATGCCAGCATCATATTTTTAACCTGATGATTTTTTCCTTCTGAAATCGTTAATTCGAATTGGGTACGATTACGCGTTAAATCTTTTTGAAGCACAAATACTTTTGCCGGTTGATACTTTTCTGTCTTAGTTTTTAATCCTCTTCGTAATTGTTTGATGTCATCATCACTTAAGATACCTTGAAGATTGACAACATATGTCTTTTCTAAGTGATAACGAGGATGAATCATATGGTTACAAAATTCCCCATCATTTGTAAGTAGTAAAACACCACTCGTATCATAATCCAAGCGTCCTACAGAGAAGATTCTTTGGTTTTGTGGCATGTAATCCAATACGGTTTTTCTGCCCTTGTCATCACTACTTGTACATAGACAACCTTTTGGTTTATTCATGATGTAATACACTTTTTCTTCTTTTGAAATCATATTTCCATTGACTTCTATACTATCCTGGTTCGATACTTTTGTACCTAAAACGTCACATACTTTTCCATTGACTTTGACTTTACCATCTAAAATCAATTCTTCGGCTTTTCTTCTTGAACAAATACCTGCTTGGGCAATTACTTTTTGTAGTCTTTCCATTGTCTATTCTCCTTCAAATAATTCTTCACTATTGTTTCTAGTTTGAGGTAGTTCCGGCAATTCTTTTAGATCTTCCAATTGAAAAGCATCCAAGAATTCATCGGTTACACGATATAATAAGGGCTTACCAATCGCATCTAAACGATCTTTTGCTTCAATTAAGCCACGAGCCACTAATTTCTTTAACATCATTTCACAATTTACACCACGAATCTCTTCAATTTCAACACGCGTAATCGGTTGTTTATAAGCAATAATAGCTAAAGTTTCCATGGCAGCCTGTGAAAGGGTGGGTTGTTTATATTCTTCAAATAATTGTTTGCCATAAGGATATACAAATTCTTTTGTGACAAACTTAAAACGATTCGCATATTCTACAAGTTCAATTCCTTTTGAAGAACTCGAATATTCTTTTTTTAACGCATCCAATAAGACACGTATATCATCCATTTCTAAATTTTGTAGACCATGCATCATCTGATCCATAGTCAAGCCTTCTTCTCCACTTAAGAATAAAAGGCCTTCTAATATCGCTTTCGCATTATCCATTCTACAAATCCTCTCTTGCGACCCAAATCATTTGCGTCTCATCAATGGAATACGTCATCCATTTTTCATGTATTAAATCTAATATCGATAAAAAAGTCACAATCACCATATGTAAGCTTGTACAATCTGCACATAGATTTTGAAATGAAATAGACCCCTCAAGATGTTTCATTCTCTCTTTGATTTGTACAGCTCTTTCTTCGATTGATAATTCTTTGATTGTGATCTTTGTTTCATACGGTTGTAAAAGCTCCATGCGCACAATACAATGGCGCATTGCCTTCATTAAATCATAAGGTGATTGTGCTTCTAAAGTATCACTTTCAACAGGTACTTTCCATTCTTCCACTAAACTAGAAACGGGACGCGAAAAATGCAGTTGTCTTTGTTCGTAATCTTCCTTTAAGGCTAGACTTACTTCTTTATATCTTTGATACTCTAATAATCTTGCGACCAGTTGATCACGCTGATCTTCTTCATATTCTTCTTCTACTTCAACCGTTTCTCTTGGCAGAAGTTTCTTTGACTTATATGCGATAAGACTTGCCAACTCTGACAAATATTCGCTAGCTACTTCTAGATGCATATTTTGCATGGCATGAATATAATCAATATATTGTGTTGCCAAAACATTCATATCTAAGTCAAACAGATCCAATTTATTTTCTTTGATCAAATGCAGCATCAGATCCAAAGGACCTTCGAACTGATCTAACGTTATTAAAAAATCCATACTATCACCCATATTAGTCATTATAACAAATTTTAAAAAGCTTTTCATCTCTAATGAGTAATGTTAGAATAATTAGACAGGAGGTATGTCATGCGTAGAGCCATTCTCTTTTTAGTTTTTGCGTTGTTTTTAGCGATGGTCATTCAGCCAAATTTAAATAAACAAATTAAAGAAAAATCAAAAATCGATGTTCCTGAGCAAACGAATTCGACAATTATTACCAATGATACAGTTGACAATTCGCGCTGTAAATCGAAAGCTGTCATCTGTATTGATGCAAGTCATGGAGGTAGTGATGCAGGATATACAAGTGATGGACATACGAGTGAAAAAGATCTAAACCTGATTATTGCCAAGAAGATTGGAGACAGTCTAGCTTCGGTGGGATATAACGTCGTGTATACAAGAAGTGATGACTCTTCTCTTTCTACAGAAGATCGCATTACTTCAATCAACTCGCAAAAGGCAAAGTATTTGATTTCTATTCAAATGAATTCAAGTTCGGATTCTCTATCCAAAGGCTACTCCATTTTTACGCAGCCTAACGATAATATGATTCAGCTTGCCAAAAAACTTGCCCAAACCATGAATTCCATCAACCTATCGCAATTTGAAGGTATTGATTCGGATCATTATGAAAACTTCCCTATCTTATATGATAGTCAAATTCCTTCGATTCTATTAGAACTTGGATATTTAAGCAATAGTGAAGACTACACAAAATTAACGGATGAAACTTTCCAACAAAAGATTGCGAATGCGATTACAGAAAGCTTTTTAGATCAAATCAACTAACACTCTTCGGAGTGTTTTTTTGTGCTATAATTAAAAGAAAAAAGAGGTAATTTATGGAAGAAAAATTAATATATAAAGGAATTATTTTTGATTTAGTCCAAAAAGATGTTGAAATCAAGAATAAAACCTATAAAAGAGACATCATCCGTCATCCAGGTGGTGTAGGTGTGATTTGTATCGTTGATGGTAAGATCTTACTTGTAAGGCAAGAGCGTCCGGCTATTGGTAAAGAAACAATAGAAATTCCGGCGGGTAAACTTGAATATGGTGAAGATCCAATGGAATGTGGTCTTCGTGAATTAAATGAAGAAACGGGTATGGCTTGTGATAAGTTAGAACTTTTATTAAGCTTTGTATCCACCCCAGGCTTTTGCGATGAAAGAATCTGGATTTATAAAGCAATCAACCCAAGAAAAGCAGATATAAAACTTAGCTTAGATGAAGATGAAGAAATTGATACTTTGTGGCTGGATTTAGAAACTGCCTTTGAGTATACAAGAAACGGAAAGATTGATGATGGTAAGACTGTAATTGCGATCAGTCAAATGATGGCAGAAAGGAATTAAGATTATGAATTTTGTGGTGATTTCACCAAACTATCCAGAGAGCTACTGGATGTTTTGTAGGGGCTTAAAAGAAAATGGGGCTAAAGTTTTAGCCATTGTCGATACACCCTACAATCAATTGAAACAAGAATTAAAAGAATATTGTGACGAGATCTATGTCGTAAAAAGTTTCCATGATTATGATGAAATGGTCAAAGCTTGTGGTTATTTTACATTTAAGTATGGAAAGATTGACTGGATTGAATCCAACAATGAGGCTTGGTTGGATTTAGATGCACGTCTTCGTGATGATTTCAATGTGAAAACAGGTTTTTCTCTAAAAAGAATTGAAGAACTTCAATGCAAGTCACAAATGAAAAAATATTATAAAGAAGCTAATGTTCCTGTGGCAGATTATAGAGTACTACATACACTTAAAGATGGCTTAGATTTTGCCAAACAAGTAGGCTATCCATTAGTCATGAAACCCGATCATGGTGTAGGTGCAAGCATGACTTACAAGATCATGAATGCTGAACAATTAGAATCGGTATATATGCAGACAAAGGATCATGTGATGATTCTAGAACAATATATTGATGGAGATGTCTTTACCTTAGATGGTATTTGTGATGAAAATGGGGATATTCGCTATTTAAACAGTTTAGAATATGTCGGTAATTGTATGGATTCTGTACTTTACCAACAAAGTATTGGTTGTTATACAACTTTTGAGATCAGTGATGAATGTCGTGACATTGTACAAAGAACAATCCATGCGTTTAAAATTAAAAATCGCTTCTTCCATTGCGAATTCTTTCGATTAAATCATGATGTGCAAGGTTTAGGCGAAAAGGGACGTATCTTTGGCTTAGAAGTGAATTTCAGACCCCCAGGAGGATTCTGTCCGGATTTAATGAATTATGCCGGAGAATTGGATGTTTATCGTTTATGGGCCGAAGTCATCTTGAAACAAAGTGCTTCTTATTCAAAGCTTAGAAGATATTCGGCTGGTTTTGTAGGAAGAAGAAACTCCATCAAATATCGTTTTACAGTAAAAGAAGTGGTAGAGATGTTTAAAGAAGATATGATTGAAGTCTTATATCTTCCTGAAGCTTTTGCGGCTGCGATGGGCGATGTCGCAATTGTTGCCAAATTTACAAGTCCTGCAAGGCGAGATGAATTCTTTAAGACTGCATTAAGAAGGAAGGACCGATTATGATCGTTGAAAAAGAACTTTTCATGACAAAGCTTAATGAAACAAGAAAAATTTTTATTTATCTACCCGATGACTATGAAACAAGTAATAAACAATATCCTGTTTTATATGCCTTTGATGGACACAATATCTTTTTAGATGCACATGCCACTTATGGCAAGGCTATTCATATTCAACAACATATAGAAAAGCTAGGTATCGATATGATTGTTGTTGGACAAGAATGTAGCCATGTTGGAAATAATCGCTTAAAGGAATACGCTCCTTACTCTTTCTATGATCCGGAATATGGCTCTTTTGAAGGTCAAGGAGAAGAAACGATGGATTTTTTCGTACATGAATTAAAACCATATATAGATGATCACTATAGAACCAAAAAAACAAGAAAGAATACATTTATTGGTGGAAGTAGCTGTGGTGGTTTAATGGCTTTATATGCAGCCTATGCCTATTCCAATGTATACTCAAAGGCCATTGTGATTTCTCCTTATGTATTAGAAAGTATGGATGCGATTCTGAAAGATATCCATCAAAGTCATATTCAAAAGAACACTTCTATCTATCTATCTTGGGGTTCAAATGAAACAAGCTTGATGCATGAATTTGTTTGGCAAACAAAGGCTTGTACAGAAATTGGCAATGCCCTATCTAAAAAAGGAGTCAACGTCTTGTACAATGTAATTCCTGAAGGAAGACATTGTGAGGAAGACTGGGAAAAAGAATGTGATACATTCCTTCCTTTCTTGGTACAATGAATCGAAGTGTAGTGATTCAAAAGCTTGAAACAAAAGCTAAACGTAAGATTGTCATTAGTGATATCCATGGAAATTTAGATCTATATTTAAAATTATTAGATCAAATTTCTTATAAGCCCAATGAAGATTGTTTGATTCTTTTAGGAGATTTAATTGAAAAAGGAAAAAGAAATCTAGATACCCTACATTATATTATGCACCAAGTACAAAATGAAGATGTACATTGTATCATGGGAAATTGTGATTTTATTGCGAAGAATGTTCTTTATTCGTATCGCTTAGATTTTTTAAAACATGTGCTTGGTTTTCGTAAAGAAAGTTTGATTCATGAAATGGCAAGAAATCTAAATTTTGAGATTACACATAATAGTAATATGGCAAATGTTTGTCAGATTCTAAGAAAGCATTATTTAAAAGAATTATGTTTCTTAAATGATTTACCTCATGTTTTAGAAGATGAAGACCATATTTATGTGCATGCGGGTATTGAATCAAACGAAAATTATGGAACCGATTTTAAACAAGTCATGACACATCCCTTCTTTTTAGAAACAAATGAGATTTTCAAAAAGAATGTCGTAGTAGGCCATATGCCTGTGACAGAATATTGTACGCATATTGCCTCTTTTGATCCTATTTATGATGCAAAACATAATATTTATAGTATAGATGGTGGCAATATGGTGAAATATGGCGGTCAATTAAATGCCCTTATATTTGAAGACAATACTGTAAAAATGGATCGATGTGATTTTCTTCAAGAAAGAAAAGTCGTTCATGATGTCAAATATCATACACAAATTCCCTTCTTTATTACTTTTAATCATGGTAATATTCAAATTCTTGAACAACATTCGATACAATCAAAAGTATATTGTCCCTACAACAATCGTACATTCTGGGTTGAAAAGGAATTTGTGACAAAAGACATGAAGGCGTATGATTATACAAATTATGAGATTCCATTAAAAAAAGGCGATACCGTCAAAGAGGTATTCGCCTATCAAGATAAAGTGCAAATCAAAAAGAATGGTATACTAGGCTGGACCTATCGTTCGAACCTAGAATGATACTATTCTTTTTTTTCGACTGCTTGTTCTAAATATGTGATCAATGCATTGACTTCATCTTCACTTGTATGCCAACTTGTCACGAATCGAATGACATAGTGATCATCGCATTTTTCCCAAATTTCAAAATCAATTTTTTCACTTAAGAACTGATATTGTTCCTTGGAAACATTCACAAAAATCTGGTTTGTATCACTTTTCATGAATAAGGCATAGCCAAGTTCTTGTAGTTTAGATTGAATTTTCTGTGCTAAAACAACCGATTGTTTGGCATATCCAAAGAAAGCATCATGCTCAAATAAGCCTAAGAATTGAATGCCTAAAAGCCATCCTTTGGCAAGCATTGCCCCATTTTGTTTCATCACAAAGCGGAAATATGGCTTTAATTCAGGATTAGAGATGACAACAGCTTCTCCCATTAAAGCTCCATTTTTTGTACCGCCAATATAGAATACATCACAAATATTAGCCAGGTCATTTAAAGTATAATCTACAGTGGATAAGGCAACGCCTAGTCTTGCACCATCCATCATTAAATATAGACCTAATTCATCACAAACTGCACGAATGTTTTTTAATTCGTCTAATGTATACACTGTTCCATATTCTGTGGCATTGGAAATATAAACCATTTTTGGATAAACCATGTGTTCATATGAAAGCATATGTGCATCAAATACTTTACGAATATCGCTAGGATTGATCTTTCCTGCATAATTGTTTACCGGAATTACTTTATGTCCTACAGCTTCAATCGCACCTGTTTCATGGGTGGCGATATGTCCTGTATCACAGGCAATCACGGCTTCAAATGGTTTTAAGCAAGCTTTAATGATGGTTTGATTTGTAATCGTTCCTCCAACTAAAAAGTGGATATCTACATCGTAGTCTGGAATATGTTTTTTTATGGTTTTTTTGGCATTTTGACAAATCACATCCATACCATATCCAGTAAAAGAATGACCATTGGTAGTATTCATATATTCCATGATTTCTGGAATACATCCTTGGCCATAATCATTTCTAAAAAATAACATTTTAATCAACTCCCAAAACCATTGTAACACAAAAAACAGGTCATTTGACCTGTTTATTCAATTTATTCTTCTTTTAAGCCCATGATTTCATCCGTAAATAGACGTGCATCCATCAACTTCAAATCATCGGCGATGTATGGCTTAAATTCCATTTGATCTAATACATCTTTTTGTAAATCTACACCTGGAGCGATTTCAATCAATGTTAATTTACCATCAATTAACTTAAATACGGCACGCTCAGTGATATATAAGACTTTTTGACCAGTTTCATTCGCATAATCAGCTGAGAATGTAACTTGTTCAATGTGATTTTTAAATTTCTTGATTTGGCCTTCTTGATCAATTGTCAATTTACCATTTCCAACAGTTTCTTTTAAACCTTTAGCTGTGAATGTTCCACAATAAACGACTACTGGTGATGTTTGGGTAATATTAATAAATCCACCACACCCTGCAATTTTTGGTCCAAAACGAGAAACGTTGATATCACCTTTTTGATCACATTCAGCAAGTCCTAAGAATGCTTGGTCTAATCCACCACCATCATAAAAGTCAAACTGATATGTTTGGTCAATGATTGCGTCTGGGTTTGTACATGCACCAAAGGCAGTTCCATTCATTGGAACACCACCGATTCCTCCAGCTTCTACAGTCATCTTAAGTCCTGGTAAGCCTTCTTCGTTGGCAACATTTGCGATACCTTCTGGCATACCAATTCCCAAGTTGATAACAGCTGATGGATCCAATTCCATAGCAGCACGACGACAAACAACTTTACGTGCATTTAATGGCATTGGTTCAATTGAATCAACAGGTACACGAATTTCTCCACAGAATGATGGGTTGTATGGATCTGAATACGTTTGCCAGTGATTTTCTGGATCTGCAACTACGATCGCATCCACATAAATACCTGGAATCTTAACATCCATTGGTTTTAAAGAACCGCGTTCGACAATTTTTTCAACCTGTAGAATAACTTTACCGCCACTGTTTTTAACAGCTTGGGCAATACTGATTGAATCTAGAGTAGCTGCTTCTTTACACATTGAGCAGTTTCCATCTTCATCAGCATATGTACCACGAATTAAAGCAATATCCAATGGGAAAGATTTATAACGTAACCATTCTTCTCCATCCATATTGATTAATTCAACTAAATCTTCTTTAGTGCGTTCATTCATTTTCGCACCTTCTAGACGTGGGTCAATAAATGTTTTCAAACCAATTTTAGTGATAACACCAGGACGGTGTCCAGCAATTTCACGGAACATCAAACTGATGGTTCCTAGTGGTAAATTGTATCCTTCTACTTTATTCTCAAAAACTAATTTTTGGAAAGTAGGAATCAATCCCCAGTGACCACCAATGATTCTTTTTAACAATCCTTCATGACCCATATGGTTCAATCCAAGATCAGGTGTTCCATCCCCTACACCGGCAGAGAACATTACTGTCAAATCTCTTGGGTGTCCAGTTTCTAAGAAACTCTTTTCAATGGCAACACTAAGTTCTTGAGGGTGACCCATTCCAATAAATCCACCAACACCAATCTTGTCACCATCTTTGATCATACTGATGGCTTCTTGGGCTGACATTACTTTTGACATTTAAATCATCCTTTCAAATAAATTATTTGTTTTTAAATTCTTTTTCTTTTACTTTGTTTACGAAGCATTCCATTCCATAAGTTTGATCTTCAGTTGCGAAGCAATCTGAGAAATCTTTTACTTCGATAGCGATAGCTGAATCCATATCTGTTTGAAGTCCAGCGTTGATTGCTTTTTTAGCTTGAGCAACAGCAATTGGAGCATTCTTACAGATTCCATTAGCCATCTTTAATGCAGTAGCCATTAAGTCTTCTTGAGGAACTACCGCATTAACTAATCCGATAGTCAATGCTTTATCCGCTTTGATGTTACGAGCTGTAAAAATCATTTCTTTAGCAATTCCAGCAGGTACTAAACGAGCTAAACGTTGAGTTCCACCAAAACCTGGAGTAATTCCTAATCCTACTTCTGGTTGTCCAAATACAGCATTTTCAGCCGCAATACGAATATCACAAGCCATACTTAATTCGCATCCACCACCTAATGCGAAACCATTTACGGCTGCGATTACTGGGCAGTGTAAAGTTTCAATTTGACGGAAGATTTTGTTTCCGTAAGCTCCATATTCAGCAGCTTCTTCAACAGTTTTGTCTTTCATTTCAGCAATATCTGCACCAGCAACGAATGATTTGCTTCCAGCACCTGTGATAACTACACAATAAGTGTCTTTATCAGCTTCAACAGTGTTTACTGCTTCTTCTAAATCGTTTAATACAGCTGTTGATAATGCGTTTAATGCTTTTTCACGATTAATTGTGATAATTGAAACGTGACCTTGTTTTTCTAATAATACGTTTTCCATGATTATTCTCCTCTATATTTAAATAAAAAGTGAAACAACGAGTGTTTCACTTTAGTTATTTCACTAGTTGTAGCTGTAGAATCCTTGTTTAGTTTTTTGACCTAATTTTCCAGCACGAACCATTTTCTTTAATAATGTACATGGACGATATTTTGGATCTCCTGTTTCAGTATATAATACTTCCATTACATCTAAAACAATATCCAATCCAATTAAGTCACCCAAAGCCAATGGTCCCATTGGGTGGTTAGCTCCAAGTTTCATAGCTGTATCGATATCTTCAACACTTGCCAATCCTTCTTGGTAAATGAAGCAAGCTTCATTGATCATTGGAATTAAGATACGGTTAACTACGAATCCAGGTCCTTCAGCAACTTCTACTGGAGTTTTTCCTAATGATTTAGAGTATTCGATGATAGCTTCTTTTGTTTCAACTGGAGTGTTTTCACCAGAAATAACTTCAACTAATTTCATACGATCAGCTGGGTTAAAGAAGTGCATACCGATAACGTTGTGTTTGATTCCGTTAGCAATTTCAGTAACACTTAAACTTGAAGTGTTAGTTCCGAAAATGCAGTCTTCTTTACAGATTTCATCTAAAGTCTTGAACAAATCTTTTTTGATTTCCATTTTTTCAAGAACAGCTTCAACGATCAAATCGCAATCAGCTAAATCTTTGTATTCACCAGCAGTTAAGTTAGCTTTGATACCTTCTGCTTTTTCAGCAGTAATTTTTTCACGAGATACTAGTTTATCTAATTTAGCACCAATTTTGTTGATACCATTTTGTGCCCATTCGATTTTAATATCACATACAGTTACATTGTATCCAGCTGTAGCAAATGCATTGGCAATACCTTGCCCCATTGTTCCAGCACCAATAACACCTACATTTTTCATTTTAAATATGCTCCTTTTTATTATTCAGCTTTTGCAGCTTTAATTGATTCTACTAATAAAGGTAATACAGTTGCGCAATCTCCAACGAATCCCATGTTTGAAATATTGAAGATTTCTGCTTGAGGGTCACGGTTGATAGAGATGATCAAATCTGATTTATCCATACCTGCACAGTGTTGTACAGCTCCAGAAATACCGCAAGCGATATATAATGAAGGACGTACAGTCTTACCTGTTTGACCTACCTGACGATCTTTGTCTAAGAATCCATCTTCAACAACGGCACGAGTACAGCAAACTACTCCACCTAATTCGTCAGCTACTTTTTGAAGTACATCTAAGCAGTTTTCAGCACCACGACCAGCACCTACTAAGATGTTAGCTTTTGTGATATCTACATCAGCTTTAACTTTTTCGATTACTTTTTCTACGAATACTTGAGGATCTGTTGTTCTCCAAGTTGGTGTAAATTCTTCAACTTCACCAGTACGAGTTGTATCTGTTGGAGCCAATTCGAATACTTTTGGTCGAATTGTAGCCATCTGTGGACGAGTGTCTTTACATACGATTGTACCGAATAAGTTACCACCGAATGTAGGACGAGTTACGTCTAATAATGATTCACCATTTTCTTTAGCATATTCTAAGTCTACTTCGATCTTAGTAGCATCTGCAGTTAGACCTACATTTAAACGAGCAGCTACACGTGGTGCTAAATCACGTCCTAATGGAGTGGCACCAGTTAACATTGAATCTGGTTTGTGAGCTAAAACAACTTGTGTTAAAGCATCTGCATAGAATTGAGTTGAATAGTCTTTTAATAAAGCATCATCAACAACGATTACTTTGTCAGCTCCATGACTAATAACTTCTTGAGCTTTTTCTTTTACATTTTCTCCAAGCAATACACCAACTACTTTGTATCCAAATTCAGGGATAGAAGCAACTAGTTTTCTTGCTTCTGAAATAAGTTCATAACTTACTTCTGCAATGTTTCCGTTTTCTTGTTCAACGAAAACGAAGATATCTTTATATTCTTCAAATCGAGCCATTCTACTTCATCCTCCCTACTTTGTAATGATTTGCTTTTCTTTCAAAGTCTTAGCAATCATATCTGCAGTTTCCTGCTCAGACAATGTGAATACTTCTGTTTTATCAGTAACGTCTTTTGTGAAAGTAGTTTTAACTGATGTAGGAGAACCTTTGAAACCAACTGTTTCAGGATCAATTCCTAATTCAGCATTTGTTAAAACTTCGATCTTGTCTTCTTTACACAAGTCAACGATATTGTCACATTGCATGTAACGAGGTTTGTTCATTCCTGATAATGTTGTGATAACACATGGCAACTTAGCAGTTACGATTTGTTCAACATCTTCTAATGAACGTTTTACTGTGATTGAATCTTCTTTTACTTCTAAGATTTCATCTACGTAAGTAATTTGAGGAATATCCAAACGTTCAGCAGTTTGAGGTCCTACCTGAGCAGTATCACCATCGATAGCTTGACGACCAGCGATAACTAAGTCGAATCCTACTTTTTTCAAGGCAGCAGCTAAAGCGATACTTGTAGCACATGTATCAGATCCACCTAATACACGGTCTGTTAATAAAACACCTTTGTCAGCACCCATAGCAACGCCTTCTTTTAACATTTCAGCAGCTTTAGGTAATCCCATTGTCATTACGACAACTTCAGTGTCAGGGTTTTTATCTTTTAATTCCAATGCAGCTTCCAAACCAGCTAAATCATCAGGGTTTGTGATTGCAGGAACACCGTCACGAATTAACGCACCCGTTTTTTTATCAACTGTAATTTCAGTTGAATCCGGAACTTGTTTTTCTAAAACAACGATTTTCATTTTTCAACACCAATTCCTTTCTTACTTCAACATAGCGCCAGAGATAACCATACGTTGTACTTCTGAAGTACCTTCGTAGATTTCAGTGATCTTAGCATCTCTAAACATTCTTTCTACTGGTAAATCACGAGTATATCCATATCCACCTAATAATTGGATAGCCTTAGTTGTAATTTCCATTGCTGTTTCAGCAGCGAATAATTTTGCTTCAGCTGCCAATTGAGTATAAGGACGACCTTCTTGTTTAGCAGTAGCTGCAGAGTATACTAACCAACGAGCTGCATCTGTTTTTGTTTGCATATCAGCTAATTGGAATTGAGTGTTTTGGAATTTAGCGATTGGACGACCAAATTGTTTACGTTGTTTTACATAAGCAACTGCTTCGTCGATAGCACCTTGAGCAATTCCTAATGCTTGAGCAGCGATACCAATACGTCCACCATCAAGTGTCTGCATGGCAATCTTGAATCCCATACCTTCTTTTCCTAATAAGTTTTCTTTCGGAATACGTACATTATTGAAAATTAATTCACATGTAGCAGATCCACGAATACCTAATTTCTTTTCGTGAAGACCGAATGTGAATCCTGGAGTTCCCTTTTCAAGAATGAAAGCAGAAATTCCACGAGTTCCCTTTGTTTTGTCTGTCATGGCAAAAATTACATATACATCAGCTTCTCCAGCATTTGTAATGAAGATTTTTGTACCATTGATAACATATTCGTCACCATCTAATACAGCTGTTGTTTGTTGTCCAGCAGCATCTGTACCGGCATTGGGTTCAGTTAAACCAAATGCAGCTAATTTCTTACCTGTACATAAATCTGTTAAGAATCTTTGTTTTTGTTCTTCAGTACCAAATTGAGCAATTGGCCAAGTACCTAATGAAGTGTGAGCTGATAAAACTACACCACTTGTTGCACATGTTTTAGACAATTCTTCGATTGCTAAAATGTAGCATAAATAATCTGCGCCAGCTCCTCCATATTCGCGAGAATAAGGAATACCAAGCATCTTAGCTTGACGCATCACTTCTACAGATTCCTTAGGGAATCTTTCGTTTTCGTCAACATCCGCTGCGTTTTCTTTTACTTCGTTTTGCGCAACTTCTCTGAACAACTTTTGCATCATTAATTGTTGTTCTGTTAAATTGAAATCCATAAATGAAGTTCTCCTTTCCAGTTTTCTTGAACTATTCGAATTAGGACATCGATAGCATGAGAAAGTATGTTAAACTTTTCACACAGTCATATTCTACATACTTTTTTGAGTGTCGTCAATGATTTTGTTAATATTTTAACAAATTGTTTTAAACACGTATTCTTATTAATATATATAAAGTATTTTTTACATGTGAAAATATAAACAAGTGGTTGACATCCCTTATTTTAAGGACTAGACTAAGCATGTAAAGTGAATCTCGATTTAGAGTAGAAAGTAGGTATACAAATGAGAAAAGCTTATATTGTTGCTGCGAAACGTAGTGCAATTGGTACTTTTTTAGGAAGTCTAACAGATGTTGATTTAGCAACTGTTGGAGCTACAGTTTTAAAAGAAACTATTAAACAAGCAAACATTGATCCAGCAAACTTGGATGAAGTTATTATTGGTAACGTAATCGCTGCAGGTTTAGGACAAAACATTGCTCGTCACGTTGCATTCGATGCAGGTATTCCTGTTGAAGTATGTGCACAATCTATCAATATGTTATGTGGTTCAGGTTTGAAAGCCGTTATGGAAGCTACACTTCGTATTCAAGCTAACTTTGGTGACTTATATGTTGCTGGTGGTGTTGAATCTATGACACGTGCTCCATTCATGTTGAGCTATAAAAACCGTACAGGAACTAAAATGGGAGACCAAAAATTAGTGGATGCTATGTTACACGATGGTCTAACAGATGCAATGTATGGAATTCACATGGGATGTACTGCAGATAACATTGCTAAAAAATACAACATTTCACGTGAAGCACAAGATGAATTCGCATTTGCTTCTCAAGAAAAAGCTTTAGCGGCTATTGCTGCAGGTAAATTTAAAGACGAAATCGTTCCTATTACTTATAAGACTCGTAAAGGTGAAGTCGTATTCGATACAGACGAACACCCTCGTAAAACAAGCTTAGAAAAATTAGCTAAATTACGCCCAGCCTTCAACGCAGATGGAACTGTAACTGCAGGTAATGCTTCTGGTATCAATGATGGTGCTTCATTTACAATCGTTGCTAGTGAAGACGCTGTTAAGAAATATAACTTAAAACCAATTGCTGAAGTTATCGGATTTGGACAAGGTGGAGTTGATCCACGAGTTATGGGATTAGGTCCTACTCCAGCTATCTTAAACGCATTAAAATATGCAGATCTAAAAATCGAAGATCTTGACTTAGTTGAATTGAATGAAGCATTTGCAGCTCAGTCATTAGGTGTTATCCACGAATTAGAAGAAGCTACAGGTATGGATCGTGAAGCATTCTTAGCTAAGACAAACGTAAATGGTGGAGCTATTGCTTTAGGTCACCCAGTAGGTGCTAGTGGAAACCGTATCTTAGTTTCATTGTTATATGAAATGCAAAAACGTAAATCAAAAATTGGTCTTGCTTCCCTATGTATTGGTGGAGGACAAGGTGCCGCTGTTATCGTAAAAATGTGCGATTAATCAATAAGGAGACATGTTCTCCTTATTTCTTTAAATTCACTTGTGAATTTTTTAATTTGTGATTGATTTTCATCATTCACTATGTTAAAGTTTAAAAGGTAAATGACTGATAGTCTTACATGGAGGAATATTAATATGACAAAAAAAGTAGTTTTAGCAGGTGCATGTCGTACTGCTATTGGTAAAATGGGTGGAGCTTTAAGTAACACTCCAGCTGCTGAATTAGGTTCTATTGTTATTAAAGAAGCATTGAACCGTGCAGGTGTTAAACCTGAACAAGTTGACGAAGTATTAATGGGATGCGTTATCCAAGCTGCTCAAGGACAAAACGTTGCTCGTCAAGCTAGTATTAAAGCTGGTCTACCAATTGAAGTTCCTGCCGTAACATTAAACGTTGTTTGTGGATCTGGTTTGAACTGTGTTAACCAAGCTGCTGCAATGATCATGGCTGGTCAAGCTGATATCGTTGTTGCTGGTGGTATGGAAAACATGTCAATGGCACCATATGCTATGACTAAAGCACGTTTTGGTTACCGTATGAACAACGCTACTATTGTTGATACAATGGTAAATGATGCATTAACAGATGCATTCAACCACTACCACATGATGATCACTGCTGAAAACATCTGTGATCGTTGGAACTTAACACGTGAAGAATTAGATGAATTCTCAGCTAACTCTCAACAAAAAGCAGAAAAAGCTATGGCTGAACACAAATTCGATGATGAAATCGTACCAGTTCCAGTTAAAGTTAAAAAAGAAATCGTTGAATTCAAAGTGGATGAAGGACCTCGTCCAGGAACAACTGTAGAAACATTAGCTAAATTACGTTGCTGCTCTGGTAAAGAAGGCGGAATGGTAACTGCTGGTAATGCTTCAGGAATCAATGATGGTGCTGCTGCAATCGTTGTTATGAGTGAAGAAAAAGCTAAAGAATTAGGTGTTACACCAATGGCTACTTGGGTACAAGGTGCATTAGCTGGTGTTGAACCAGAAATTATGGGTATTGGACCAGTTGCTGCAACTCGTAAAGTTATGGAAAGAACTGGATTAACAGTTGATGATATGGACTTAATCGAAGCAAACGAAGCTTTCGCTGCTCAATCAGTTGCTGTTGCTAAAGAATTAGGATTCGATATGAGCAAAGTTAACGTTAACGGTGGAGCCGTAGCATTAGGACACCCAGTTGGAGCTAGTGGATGCCGTATCCTAGTTACTTTACTTCACGAAATGCAAAAACGTGATGCTAAGAAAGGTTTAGCTACACTTTGCATCGGTGGTGGTATGGGTTGTGCTACTATCGTAGAACGTGACTAATTTGCATTAATAATAACTAACTACTTCAAAAAGAGATTCAGCCAATAAACTGAATCTCTTTTTTTTCTTGCTTTTTACAATTCAACAAATTTTTCTGTTATAATCAATTTAAAGGAGCTACTATAACTATGAACACAAATCTAAATCGAATATTATTTATTTTCGCAGGGATATGTTTTATATTCACATACTTCTTAACAAAGAATTTTACTTATCTACCATTAGGACTCTGTTCCTTAATACTATCGACAAACAAAAAAAGAGAAGACCGTTAAGTCTTCTCTATTTTTCGATTTCCTTTAAGATGTTTTCAATCTTATTTCCTTGTTCAAGACTTGTATCTTGAATAAAGATCAATTCTGGCATCTTACGAATCTTAATTTTTTTTGCAACTTGAGAACGAATAAAACCCTTTGATTGATTTAAAACACGCATACCTGCATCATTACGACCTTGTTTACCAAGGAATGTAACATACACTTTAGCTTGTGATAAATCATTTGTACATTGTACATCCGTTACCGTGCAAAAACCTAAGTTCGGATTTTTCAATTCAAATTGAAGAATGTGTGAAATCTCTCTTTGAATTGTCATCTCCATACGTTCTGTTTTTAATGACATACTATTCTTCCACTTTCTGATCTTCGAAGCCTTCTATAATATCTCCTACTTTAATATCGTTAAAGTTTTCAATTGTCATACCACATTCGTAACCATTTATAACTTCCTTAACATCATTTTCAAAACGACGTAATGATCCTAATTTTCCAGTATAAACAACAATACCTTCACGAATCAAACGTACTTTACAATCACGTTTTATCTTACCATCTGTAACCATACATCCGGCAATTGTACCAATCTTACTTACCTTATAGATCTGACGAACATCCGCCTGACCAATGACAACTTCTTCATATACTGGTGCAAGCATACCTTTCATAGCAGACTGTAATTCTTCTAAAGCCTTATAGATAATGTTGTGTAAACGGATTTCCACACCTTCTTCTTCGGCTTTTTTACGAATAGCAGCACTAGGACGAATGTTGAATCCATAAATAATCGCATTTGAAGCACTTGCCAATAAGATATCTGATTCTGTAATTGTTCCTACAGTTGAACGAATGACATTGATACGAACATTTCCATCGACTTCTAGTTTTTCCATACTAGCCTTTAAAGCTTCCGCAGAACCTTGAACATCGGCTTTGATCAAGACATTGATTTCTTGAACATCACCCTCATCAATTTTCTTAGCTAAATCTTCTAAAGACATAGCGCTTGTTGAATTACGTTCTTTTTCAATTTGTTTATCCAAACGATGACCTGCAATTTCAGCAGCCTTCTTATAGCTATCATAAGACATGAATACATCACCAGCTCTAGGAACTTCATTTAAACCAATGATTTCTACTGGACAGCTTGGTTCAGCATGTTTGATTTCCATACCACGATCGTTTGTCATTTTACGAACACGACCATAACTAGTACCAACTACAACACTATCTCCTGTATGTAATGTACCACGTTGAACTAATAATGTCGCAACTGGTCCACGACCTTTATCCAACTTGGCTTCAATTACTGTACCAGAAGCATTTGTATCTGGATTTGCCTTTAATTCTTGCATATCCGCCACTAGCAACATTGTTTCCAACAATTCTGGAACACCAGTTCCCTTTTTAGCAGAAACTTGAGTAAAGATTGTATCTCCACCCCATTCTTCAGGCATGATTCCAAGTTCACTCATTTCAGACATGATACGATCTGGATTTGCGCCTGGCTTATCAATTTTATTTACCGCAACTACAATTGGAACACCTGCAGCTTTGGCATGGTCTACCGCTTCTTTTGTTTGTGGCATGACACCATCGTCCGCCGCAACAACGATAATAACGATATCGGTAACTTCGGCTCCACGAGCACGCATAGCTGTAAATGCTTCGTGACCTGGTGTATCTAAGAATGTTACCTTTCTACCCTTTAATGATACCTGATATGCACCAATGTGCTGTGTGATACCACCAAATTCATTTTCCGTAACATTCGCTTTACGAATTGTATCCAATAATGTTGTTTTACCATGGTCAACGTGACCCATGATTGTGACAACAGGAGGACGAGGTACTAATTTAGATTCATCTTCTTCTACATTTTGAAGTTGTTCTTCAATATCATCTTCGTCAACAACAACCTCTTTATGTACTTCCACATTGAAGTTCATACAGATCAATTCAATATCCTCATCAGACAATACTGTATTGATTGTTGACATATTTCCCATCATAAATAAGAATTTAATGATTTCAGAACTATTTTTGTGAAGCAATTGTGCTAACTGACCTACAGTAATCGCATCACTATATGTGATTTCCTTTACTGCTTCTTCCTTTTTAGGTGCATTAGACTGATACGAACTCTTATGCCCTTTTCGATTTGGTTTCTTTTTGTTTTTATTGTTGTTGTTATAAGCCATCGAATCACCTAACCTTTCATCTTTTCGATAATCGCTTTGGCAAAGCCACTATCTACAATCGCAATAGCACTCATCTTTTTATAAGAAACATCATCTAATACAGATGGTTCTACCACTATATACGGCACATTGTAATATGTGCATTTATCCTGAATCTTCTTCATACGGTTTTGTCCGCATAAAGAAGATACAAGTACAAGTTTTGCTTGAGATTTTTGAATACTAACAAGTAAAGAATCACCCTTTGCTACTTTACCAGCACGATAAGCCAGTTGTATCAAATTCGTAACTTTATTCATTGGTAATGATTGCTTCTAATTCCTGATAGACTTCATCGGGAATTTCAGTTTCTAAAGCTCTTTGTAAAGCCTTATTCTTTTTGGCAAGAGCCAACGTTTCTAAGCTTTTAGAAATATAAGCACCATGCCCATTCTTTTTACCTGTCAAATCGATCTCAATTGTTTGTTCAGGTGTACGCACCACACGAATCAAATCTTTTTTTGGGAAACGCTCTTGTGTTACGACACATTTTCGCATTGGAATCTTACGCATGAAACCAACTCCTAGTCATCATAATATTCGTCATATTCTTCATAGTCAACATCATCGTCCCAGGCATTTTCATCTTCATATTCCTGTTCTTCGATTTCAGCCAACTCTTCTTCTGAATAGATTGGTTTCATATCTTCGTAGTTGAATTTTTTTACTTCAACTGGTTTCTTTTCTTCCTCAACCTTTTCTTTTTTAGGTTTAGAAACTTGAGGCTCCTCTTGTTTATTTGAAGCATCCGCCATAGATTCAAATTTAGAAGTGTATTCTTTGACATCGGCAGCTGTCTTTTCTTTACGATTTTGTTTCGCAATACGAGCCAATTCTTCCATTTCATCGACTTCTTTTTCTTCGACTGTATTTTCTTTTTCAAATAAAGTATCTTGAGAATGTTCTTCAACAGCATCCACTTCTTCATCTTCATAAGTAAAATCAGCTACATCAATATTTTCGATTTCAGTTTCATTTGACTTTAATTCTTCAATCTTCTGTTGTTGCTTATAAGCACGTTCTTTGGCTTTCTTTTCTTCGTATTCTTCTTGCATTTTTGCACTAATAGCCATGTAATCAATGCCCAATTCCTGCATTTCACTTTCCGATTTGATATCGATCTTGTGATTTGTTAATTTAACAGCCAAACGCGCATTTTTACCACGCTTACCAATCGCTAATGACAATTGGTTGTCTGGAACAACTACGATCAATCCATCTTTTACATTTTCATTTGGAATCACCGCAACACCCACACTAGGGCTTAATGCATTCGCAATTAACTCACTAATGTTGTCAGACCATTCGAAAATATCGATTTTCTCACCATTCAATTCTTCAATGATTGTTTGTACACGACTTCCACGAGGACCAATACATGCTCCAATTGGGTCAATGTTTTCATTGTGTGAATAAACGGCAATCTTACATCTTTCACCAGGATCACGAGCAATAGCTTTAATTTCAATAATTCCATTGTAGATTTCTGGAACTTCACGTTCAAATAAACGACGAACAAATACTGGAGTTGCACGAGACACTAAAACTTGAGCACCCTTTGTTTCTTTGTTGACTTCAGTAATCACAACTAAGATGTTGTCGCCTTCCTTATAATGTTCTGTTGGAATCTGAGCTGATTTTTTCATCATCGCAAACGTTTTACCAATATTTACAATGACGAATTTTTCTTCAACCGTTTCAATCGTTCCTAAAACCATTTCATCGACTTTGTCACAATATTCTTCGTAAACCAATGCTTTTTCGGCTTCACGAATCTTTTGTTTCATTACGTTTTTGGCAAGTACAACAGCCGCACGATCAAAATCTGTAAAATCTACTTCTTCTCCAACCATATCACCTAATTGAATGTTTGGATTTTCTTTTTGAGCTTCTTCCAATTCGATTTCTAATTCATCATCTTCCACTTCTTCAACTACCATACGCTCGTGATAAATGTGAATCGTTCCATCCTCAACATCCACACGAACATAAGCATCTGGAATTTCGATGTGTTTGCGGTAAGCCTTTGTCAAAGCTTCTTTTAAAGCATCTTCAACAATTTCTTTCGTTAATTGACGATCTGTTTCAATGCCCTGTAGAGCTTTTGCTAAATCTGCAACTTTAATTTTTGATTTCATCTTTTTTCTCCTATACCTTTACAGCCGTCATAATCAGCTGAATGTTACTCTTTTCAATAGTGATCTTCTTTGTTCTTGTTTTATCACGATATGAAATCGTTACATCATTTTCTGTAGCTTCAATTAGATCACCGATGACTTGATCTAAGCCTTGTTTTGGATCTTTCATTTTGACAAAAACATATTTGCCAACTGCCCTTTGAATTTCTTCATCCGTACGAAGCTCTCTTTCCGCTCCTGGCGAACAAACTTCAAGCATGTATTCTTTGGCATACCAGTCTTTTTCATCAAGCATTGTGCCAATCGCATCTGAGCAAGTCGCACAAGTATCCAAATCCATTGTACCGTCTTCTTTTTCAACCGAAACTCTTAATAATGGTGTGCCCTGATTTGTAATCCATTCTAATTCATACAAATGGCATCCATTGTCATTAAGAACTTCTTCAATCCATTCTTTAAGATTGTCCATACATTTCTCCTTAGTAGCAAAATATAAGGAGTGGTACGACCCACTCCTCGAATTTCTATACAATCTATTTATAGCACAAAAAAGCTTTTTTTGCAACTATTTGTTTTCTTCAAGCTCAACATGACGAAGAATAATCGTCTTGATTAGCTCAGCTGCAAGCTTTGGATCATCATTACATACAATATATTTGTATTGTGATACCATCTTCATTTCATTGCTTGCCTTGGCAAGACGTTGTTGAATGATTTCTTCAGGTTCTGTGCTACGACCACGAATACGTCTTTCCAATTCCTCCATTGAAGGTGGAATAATAAAGATAGAAATCGCATCTGGACACTTTTCCTGTACTTGAATCGCTCCCTGCACTTCAATTTCCAATAAGACATTCTTTCCTTCATCGCGCAAACGATTGACTTCCTTTAAAGGTGTTCCATAATAGTTTCCGACAAACTCGGCCCACTCTAAAAGCCCACCTTCTTGAATGGCTTTCTCAAAATCTTCACGTGTTGAGAAGAAATAATCTCTTCCATCCACTTCTCCAGCACGTGGTTTACGTGTTGTCATTGATGTAGAATACGCCAAATTTAGACGTTCATCTGTTTCAAAATATTTTCGAATTGTCCCTTTTCCAACACCACTAGGACCGCTCAAAATGATTAATAAACCTCTTTGCATGACAATCTTGCTCTCCCTCTTTTCATCCATTTTACAAGTCCAAACCATGTGTGTCAAATTTAATTTAACTATGTTATAATTCTTATCAGACTAAGGAGGTCCACTATGGCTATTGACGGATTATTTTTATACAATATTCAAGAAAAATTAAACGCATATACCCCATGTAAAATTGGTAAAATACAAAATATCAGCGATGAAGAAATATTGATTCATCTACACACACGAAATGAAGGAAACCAAAAGCTTGTCATTAATGTACATTCCAACACAAACCGTGTATATATCGCAAACTTTATTCCCAGCATTCAACCAGAACCATCCAACTTTGTGATGGTCTTAAGAAAGCTCTGTTCACAAGCCATTGTCGAATCTTTTGAACAAGTAGGCTATGACCGCATTTTATGTTTACACTTATCTTGTCGCAATGAATTTCAAGACCTTGTGAAATACGATCTAAATATCGAACTCATGGGAAAATACGCCAATATGATCTTAGTTAAAGATGGCGTAATTGTAGATGCATTAAAACGTATTCCTGTATTTGAAAATGCCAAAAGATTCATTCATCCAGGCGCAAAGTATGTAGCTCCTACTCAACCGGAGAAGAAAAATCCATTCGAAATCAAAGATATCGATTTAGATCAAAGTCTTGTTAAACAGATCTATGGCTTTTCACCCTTACTATCCAATGAATTTATGTATCGCATGAAAAACAACGAAAAATACATCGATATATTAAATGAAGTAGTGAATTCAAATACTTTATACATTTATAAAAAAGATTTTCATTGTATTGAACTCAAACATTTAAATGAACAACCAAAGACCTATACGATCATGGAAGGCCTAAATCATTTATATGAAGAAGATGAACAAAAAAAGCGGATCAAAGAACAATATGGCGATATCATTCGTACTGTAGAAAAGGAAAAATTAAAGCAAACAAAAAAACTTCCAAAGCTAGAACAAGCCTTAGAAGATGGAAAAGATTATCATAAATATCAAGAATATGGTGATTTGATCTTTGCGTATATGTACCAGATTCAAAAAGAAAAAACAATTGTATTACCTTCTTTTGAAACCAATGAAGATGTAACAATCCCAATTGATATGCGTTACGATCTAAAAACAAATGCGAATAAATACTATCAGAAATATCATAAGATGAAGCGTAGTTTAGTGATCTTAGAAGAACAAATTGAACAATGTAAACAAGATATTGAATACTATACACAACTCGAAGAACAGCTTCAACACTGCAGTGTCTTTGATGCTGGAGAAATACGAGAGGAACTTGTTAAACAACGTGTATTGATGCCTAAAAAGGACAATAAACGTAAAAAGAAGAACAATAAGCCAAATGTCCTTCATTTAGTGTTTGATGATTGCGAAATCTATGTAGGTAAGAATAACATACAAAATAACTATGTAACACACCAAGTCTCTAGAAAGAATGATTTATGGTTCCATGTGAAAGACTATCATGGTTCTCACGTACTATTAAAGAGTGAAGACTTTACTGAACCACAAATTCGATTATGTGCAATGTTAGCCGCGTATTACTCCAAAGGCAAAGATTCAAGTTCTGTACCCGTAGATTATTGTTTGATCTCACAAATCAAAAAGGTACCTGGATCTAAGATTGGTTTTGTGACAATGAAATCCAATAAGACCATTTATATTGACCCAGATGAAAATTATTTATTAGAAATCATTAAAAATCATCAAATAAAGTAAAAGAGATGGAAAATTCCATCTCTTTCTTTTATCCTTTTACTTCGACTGTAGAACCATCAGGACCTGGTGTGTTTTTCAAGTAATCAACGATTTCTTGACGCTTTTCTGCTTTACAAGGTTTACATGCGATATGATCCATATCACCTGATACCAAGGCTTCAGCCATACCACTACATCCAGGGAATCCACAACCACCACAGTTATATCCAGGTAGTAATGATGTTACTTTCTCTACACGTACATCTGCTTCTACTTTTAAATATTTGTCGGCAACACCTAGACCTAAGCCAAGTACTGCACCAAGTACAAGCATCATAATTACGGCTACGATTACCATATTTATTCTCCCTTCACTTGATTATGAGCTGGATTGTTTGTACAGGCATAATCCTTACATCCATCACAATCCGCTTTTAAATCTTCACACCCTTCTGGTTTGGGTGTTTTTTTATTCATTAAATACAAAACAATATAGATGGCGACTAATGCACCAAAGAACAATATTGCCAATAAATATTTCATTATACAATTCCTGTAAAGCAAGAGAATGCCATAGCCATGATGGCAGCCACAATCAAGGCGATTGGATTACCAACGAATGCATTTGGAACTTCACTTTGTTCTAGTCTTTCACGAATTGTAGAGAAAATGAATAATACAAGGGCAAATCCTAATGGAGTACCGATTGAGTATACTAACATTTGTGCAAAGTTATAACTATTAGAAATATTTACTAAACATACATTCAAAACAACACAGTTTGTCGTGATCAATGGTAAGTAAACACCTAATGATTTATAAAGTGCAGGACTTGTCTTTTTAATGAACATTTCTGTTAATTGAACTAAAGAAGCGATTACCAAGATAAATGTAATCAAATCCATAAATTCAAGTTGTAAAGGTACAAGTACTAAATAATAAAGTGCATATGTAACAAGTGCTGCAACAACGATAACGAAGACAACGGCAACACCCATACCGATTGCTGAGCTTTTCTTTTTAGAAACACCCATGAATGGGCACATACCTAAGAATTGAGTTAAGATAACGTTGTTAACTAAAACACTCGTTACTAAAAGTGCCATTAATTCACCCATCTTACTTTTCCTCCTTCGCTGCAGCTTCTTCTTTTGCTGTTACATGTTGTTTATAAGCACCAACAGCAGCGGCTAAAACCGCAAATGTAATGAAGGCTCCAACACTAGATCCAAAGATACTCACTGTGAAGTCTTCTGGAATAATGTGTAAGTTTAACCAAACTTGCGCTTCGTTAAATGGGTTTACCACTTTGATTCCACCTGTTGAAATCAATTCACGAATAAATGACATCGCTAGTACTGCTAGAGTATATCCTAAACCCATTCCTAAACCATCTAAAGCTGAATCTAAAACGCCGTTTTTACTTGCGAAAGCTTCTGCACGACCCAAGATGATACAGTTAACTACAATCAACGGAATGAATACACCTAAGCTTGTATTTAAACTTGGCGCATAGGCTTGAATCAACATTTGAATGATTTTTACCAATGTGGCGATGATGACAATATAAACGGGAATACGAATTTCATCTGGCGTAATTTTACGAACACATGAAATAATCACGTTGGACATGATCAATACGATAATAACACTAACACCCATACCAATCGCATTGTTTACAGTTGTAGTAATGGCTAGTGTTGAACAAATTCCTAAGAACAATGAGAATACTGGGTTATCTTTAATTAAACCCGCTTTAAAGTTTTCAAAACGATTCATCTAGATAACCTCCTTACTTTAATGTATCGACAAGTTTTGCCGCTTCATGAATACCACTAACAACAGGTCCAGAAGAAACAGTCGCACCAGAAATTGTATCCAATTCACCAGTCGCATCTTTACCTTCTAGAGATTTTTTAAATGGAGCTTCTGTTACTTGTGATCCTAAACCTTTTGTATCGCCATTGCTGATGGCATTGTATTTGTCGATTTTCTTACTATCTTTATCAATAGAAACTAAGAATACAGTTCCTTCTTTATATCCACTTACACTCATGTTGAAGATATAAACGTCTTTATATTCATAAACCTTTTGAACCGTTTTAGAATCCAATTTTGCATCTACCAATTTAAAATCATTGGCGTTCGCATCTGGATACATAGCTAATAATGATTCTTTTTCTTGTTTTTCGTTATTTGCAGCAATAACAGGGGCCGTCATCTGATTCGCAAATGCCAAGGCACCACCGGCAATGGCTGAAACAATCGCCAAGAATAAACCTAAATGTACGATCTTGTTCATAGTGTTACCTCCACTGTTTCAACAACAGCTGCAGTTTCAGGAACCGTATCTACCTTTTGAATGGAACTAGCTGCATAGAAGCTTATAGCTAAACCAATCAAAGCTAGACATGCACAAACAATTCTTGATTTTTTTACCAATTCCAATTGTTTTCCATCGAAACAAGATTCGATCCAAGGCGTAAACATATTCATCAATAAGATGGAATATAAACATCCTTCTGGAAGATTTGCTTTTAAACGAACTAAAGTTGTTAAAATTGCTGCACCCATCGCAAATACAACACGACCACTTGCACTTGTTGGACTTGTGACTGGATCTGTCAACATAAATACAGCACCAAAAATAACACCACCAGTTAGTAGGTGCAATAATGGATACCAGATAATAGCTGGAATTCCATGGTATGAATCAATGCCTGTAATAGCGGCTACAACAGCTGTTAACACAAAGATTGTTCCTAAATATACAGCTGGAACTCTCCAATCAATAATTTGACGAACCGCAAGTACTACACCAATAATCAAAATCAAGATTGAGAATGTTTCACCAATAGATCCAGGATATGTTCCTAAAGCTAGACCTGCAAAGCCTCCATATTGAGACAAGAATGAATCCAATACAGCCGCATTGCTTGGTAACCAATGATAAGTGCTCGCAATCACTGTTGTTGGTGTTGCTTGTGAAATTAGACCTACACTAACACCTGTAAAAGCTTGTAGAATCACAGCACGTCCTACAGCTGCAGGGTTAAAGATGTTTTGTCCAAAACCACCAAATAATAATTTTGCAAGTACAATTGCGAATACTGTCGCAATAATAACTGCATAACAAGACATATTCACAGGTACCATCAAAGTTAAAATGATAGCTGTTACCCATCCAAATGAGCTCTTTAAGAAAGTTTTAACATCTTTCTTCATAATCTTTGCGAAAATGGATTCGCAAACGAATGTAGTAATTAAAGAACAAGCTAATAAAAGAACACAATGTAAAGCAGCACTAGCTCCCCATGCAGAGGCATAGTAAATAACGGCTGCTGCAAACACAACAAGTAAACTTAAAGATAATTCTTTCATGATACGTTGTGTTGACAAGTTATTCTTAATGCTTGGACTTACATGAAAAGTAAATTTCATTTGAATCCTCCCTACTTTTTCTTAAGCATAACAATACGTTTTGCCTTACGAACATTTTCAGTTACATCAATATGAGATGGACAAATATATGTACACATTCCACATTCGATACAACTCATAACGCCACGTTTTGACATTTCGTCAACGTCATTGGCTTTCAATGCAGCTGTAATTCTTACTGGCTGTAAACCACTTGGACAATGATCACTACATTTACCACAACGTAAACATGCGATCGCATCATCGTTTGCAGCTGGAAGTACAGTTAATGCATTCATAGCACGATCAACGACAAACATATCATTGACAATGGTTTTACCCATCATAGGTCCACCTGAAATCAAGCGGACAGTATCTTGTGTATATCCACCACAAGCTTCGATAATTTCACTAACAGGCATACCAACAGGTACACATACGTTGTGAGGATCTTTTACACATTCCCCACTAACCGTTAGATTCTTTTGTGTGATGGCTTCTCCTTTTTCAAAGGCTTTCGCAATCGCGATGGCACTTGAAGCATTTCCGATGATAGCACCCGCTTCAGCAGGTAATCCACCATATTCTTTATGTAATACTTCACGCACTAAAACACGTTCCCAACCCATTGGATACACATCAGGGACTGGACGAACCTCAACACCAGCCGCATCTGTCAATACAGATTTCACTTTTTCAATTAAATCTGGGTGAGACTCTTTAATACAAATGTAAACCGTTTTAGCTTCAGCCATTTTCTTCATGATTTTTGCACCTGTAACTAAATCTTTGGCATCATCCATGACAGATCGATAATCGGCTGTGATATATGGTTCACACTCTACGGCATTGATCAAAACATAATCAACTCCGTCTGGCTTCATATATTTTACATAGGTTGGGAAACCAGCTCCACCTAAACCAACAATACCTGCATTCTTTACAAAATCAACACACGCTTCACGAGTAGCACTTTGCCAGTCTAATGGCGCAAAAGATTGAACTTTGGTTTGTTTAAAATCGCATTCAATCACCATGTGATTTTGTGGACGCAAAGAATTGTGCATACGCTTAACAATTCCTTTGTAAGTTCCAGAAACACTTGAATAAATTGGCACATAAAAACCTGACTTTGTTTCAGCCAGTTTTGTTCCAACGGATACAGTATCTCCCTCTTCAACAAGAATATCAAAGTCTAAAGTACGTCCTGCAACCAAAGGAATATAGACTTCCTTTTTAGGCATAAGATGTAATAATTCAGACTTTTCTGTCAATTCTTTTTTACCAGGGATATGCTGTCTCATTGGTCCTAAAAATAGTGACATATAAATCCTACCTCCCATTTACACTTTTTAATCATAGGCCTTTTTTTTCACAAGTTCAAGAATTTTTTGACAATTTCCCACAATTCAAATATATACTGACATTTACATTAAATTCATTTCATCCTATAATACTTTTATGCAAAAAAATAAATCCATTCTATCCTGGCTGGTTATATCTGTATGCTTTCTCATCTTTATTAGTTCCGTTATATTCTTTGTTCAAAATAAAGGTAATGAAACAACAGAAAACCTAAACGTTACATTAACAGATGTTGGCTTTGACACGCCCATTACACTTAATTGCTCATGTTCACAAGCCAATTTTGCCAAGTATACAAAGATTGTAAGAAAGACATTTAAAGAAAACAATAAACGCTTTGACCAGTACCACGCCTATAAAAATATGAATAACCTATATACATTAAATCATGAAGCTTATAATCATCCGATTCAAATGGATGAAACCTTTATAGATTGTTTAAAACTAGCCATGCAGATGCAGTCTGAAAACTCACAATTTGATATCAGCCAAGGCGCACTTTTAAATCTATGGCATGAGGCTAGAGAAAACACACAAATCCCTCCAAGTGATGACAAGATTCAAGAAGCTTTAAATCATATTGACTTAGATAAAATTCAAATATCTGGTCATGAAGTATCTTACTTAGATCCAGAACTATCCATCGATCTTGGTGCCATTGCCAAAGGATATACGGCTCAACTTGCCAAAGAAGCATTAAATAAAGCTGGTCTAACCAATGGATATATCAATGCGGGAGGTAATGTTGTCTTACTTGGTGAAAAAGAAGATGGCACAAATTGGAAGATTGGTATTCAAAGTCCAGATGCAAGTGATGCCCTAGTTCAATATTCAACAAAAAAAGCCACTTGTTTAGTTACAAGTGGAGATTACCAAAGATATTTTACATATAAGAATAAAAAATATTCCCATATCATTGATCCTAAAACCGGTTATCCTGCAAACTATGTTCGAAGTGTAACCGTCATCACAAAAGATTCAGGCAAGGCCGACGCCTTAAGTACAACGTTGTTCTGTATGAGTGTAGAAGATGGAAAGAAATATTTATCCACACTGGATTATGATGTACAAGCGATATGGATCGTAGATAAAGACAGTGATGTTTCGTCCGATTTAGAAACAAAAGATTATAAAATAATCACAACGGATAAAATAAAAAACAGAGTAACTCTCGTCCATTAGAGTTACTCTTTTCATTTACATATTAGTCATGTAATACGTGGTTACAACGATCACACAATCCATCTTCATTTTCAGATTCTGTGTAGTTCCAGCAACGAGGACATACATGACCTGTAGCCTTTTCTACTTGTACCTGACAAACTTCGAATTGTTCTAATTCATCTGTTGTGAATGTGACTTTAGATACAATAAACCATTGTGCAGCATTACTTAATACACGATCCATAATTTCTTTTTGTGCATCACTTACATGTAATACGACATGCGCTTCTAATGATTTACCAATTAAACCTTGAGCACGAGCATTTTCTAATGCTTTGAAGACATCCTTACGAACTTTGAATAATTCTTCCATATCCGCTTTAATCTTTTCAACATCAAAATCCAATTCTAGATCTTTAAATGTCGTTAAGTGGATACTTTCTTCATCAAAGTGCATATAGTCATTGACTTCTTCACAAGTATGAGCCAAGATTGGAGCCCATAATTTAGTCATCACTTCAACGGCATTATAAAGTACAGTTTGAACTTGACGACGAACTGGTGCATCTTCTTTTTCAATATAAAGAATGTCCTTTGTGTAATCTAAGTAGTAAGCGGATAATTCATTCGTCATTAAGTTTGTCAAATATGTAACAACATCGGAGAAACGATATTCATTATAAGCTTTTCTACAGTAATCTACGGCATCTTTTAATTCAGTTAAAATATATTGATCCAATTCACTCAATTCATTGAAGTTTACACAATCTTTGGCCGTAAATTTTTGATCATCTAAGTTTGCCATTAAGAAACGCAATGTATTACGTACTTTACGATAGTTTTCACTGACTTGTTTCAAGATTTTTTGACCCATTGAAACATCCGCTTGATAGTCTACACTACATGCCCATAAACGTAAGATATCGGCACCATATTTCTTCGTAATTTCACTAGGAGCTACGGCATTCCATTGCGATTTAGACATCTTAACGCCCTTTTCATCCATAACGAAACCATGTGATAAAACTTGTTTGTATGGAGCTTTACCATGAACGGCAGTACCAACAATCAAACTTGAGTTGAACCATCCACGATATTGGTCACTACCTTCAAAATATAAGTCAGCAGGATAGCCTAAGCCACGATCCATCATAGCGCCTGTATGACTTGATCCTGAGTCAAACCAAACATCCATAGTATCTGTTTCTTTACGGAAGATACCATTTGGTGAATGTTCATTTGTATATCCTTCTGGTAATAAATCTTTAACATCTCTTTCAAACCAAACGTTTGAACCATATTCACCAACTAATTTGGCTACATGATCAAAAATAGCTTGATCCATAATTGGAGTATCATCTTCTCCATAAATAATAGGAATTGGAACACCCCAAGCACGTTGACGAGAAATACACCAGTCATTACGATCGGCGATCATATTGTGCATACGTTGTTCACCCCAAGCAGGTACCCAAGATACAGAGTGAATTTGTTCTAACAGTTCATCACGAATTTGATCAATTGACGCAAACCATTGTGTTGTAGCACGGAAAATAATCGGTTTTTTAGTACGCCAGTCATGTGGATAAGAGTGGGTAATGAATTGAAGTTTTAATAGTACGCCCAATTCATCTAATTTTTGAGTGACTGTCTTGTTGGCATCTTCCACATATTGGCCGGCAAGCCATTCACCAACATCATCCATCATGCATCCTTGTGCATCAACGTTACAATATACTGGTAAACCATATTTCATACCAATGTTAAAGTCATCCACACCAAATCCAGGTGCTGTATGAACACATCCAGTACCAGCATCGGCTGTTACGTGATCTCCACACATCAATAAACTTTCTCTTTCTGGATACAATGGGTGTGTACATGTAATGTATTCAAATTCTTTACCTTTGAAAGTCTTTAAAACATCACGTTTTTCAACTTCAAACTTATCACATAATTCTTCAACCATGCTTGAAAGCATGATTAATTTACCCTTTTCTGTATCTACTAATGAATAGTCAAAATCAGGGTTTACACTAATTCCTAAGTTTGCAGGAATTGTCCAAGGTGTTGTTGTCCAAATGACAAAGTTGCAATCTGTATCCAATACACCTTTTCCGTCTTTAACGGCAAATTTAACATAAATAGTTGGACTCTTTACATCTTTATATTCAACTTCAGCTTCCGCCAATGCAGACTCGCTACTTGGTGACCAATATACTGGTTTTAATCCTTTGTAGATCAAACCTTTCATAGCCATCTTTCCAAAGATTTCGATCTGGTGTTTTTCAAAACCCTTTTGAAGTGTGATATATGGATGATCATAATCTCCAATCGATCCTAAGCTTAAGAATCCAGCTTTTTGATTGGCTACTTGTTTTAAAGCATAGTCGTAACAGATTTTTCTAAATTCAGCAATTCCCATTTTCTTACGGTCATACCCTAATTTAGTCACAGCTGTTTCAATTGGTAAACCATGTGTATCCCATCCTGGAATATATGGTGTGTTGTATCCTTCCATAAAGTGAGATTTTACAATGACATCTTTTAATACCTTATTTAAGGCATGTCCCAAGTGGATGTCACCATTTGCGTAAGGAGGACCATCATGTAATACAAATGATTCAGCTCCTTTTCTTCTTTCTAACATCTTTTCATACAATTTTTCGTCTTGCCAGCGCTTCTGGAAACCAGGCTCTTTTTTAGTCAAATTTCCACGCATTTCAAATGCCGTTTTAGGCATATGAAGAGTTTCTTTGTAGTCCATACTTTATCTCCTTTTCAAAATAAAAAAACGTCCTTATAAAAGGACGTAATAAACACGCGGTACCACCTTAATTCATAGTTTTCACTATGCACTTTCATGAGATAACGGCTCAACCGGATCAAACTACTATTATTTCGTAAGATCAGCTCAAAAGGGATACCTTAATTCTTATTCATACAATGTTTCACCAAAACTCATTGCTCTCTACAATCCTAACGAATAAAGGCGTGTCTTTATCTTAGCTAAATATATTGATCAAAGTTCAAAACAAGTCTTCCCTTTTTTGTTGTAGAAACCACTTCTTTAAACTGGAATCGACCTGTCTTTCTGATTGACACGAAATCATTATTGCACAATTGTAAATTTTGTTCAAGTACCACATCATTAACTTTCACAAATCCTGCATGAATCTTTTTTAACGCTTCACTTCTAGAACAATGTGACAATTGCGCAACTACACTATCTAAACGTAAACTGCTGCACATAATATGAATTTCTTTTTTGTTATTTTCCGTAATGATGTAGTCTAAACACTCTTCAAAATGCACTGTACACTTACCAATCTGCGTACAATTGTCAATGATATATTTTGAAATCTTTTCTTTACAAAAGATATATAGATCCTCTTTTTGCACGATCAAATCCCCAATGACACTTCTTTCAATGCCAGAGTGCATTAAACATCCTAAAAGATCAGAGTGGGTTAATGTTTTAAATTTTGAATTGTATGTGGCATGAAGACAAACGCAATCACTAAAGCCAACATATCCTTCAGGTATAAAGCAAGCAATCTTTCGTTGTGCTTGATCATAACCACCATCAAAAACAAGACATATATTTTTGGGCACCATGCTTTGAAGAATGTTCTGTTCAGAAATCGATAAAAAATAGGTCATGATCGGCCTATTTTGTTTTTGAAAGATACGAATTTGATCTTTCATCTGCGAAATAAACACCTCATGACCTACCATAAATGAGCTCATTAAAAGTAATTATTAGTCTTCATCTTCGAAGTCGTCTGGACTTCCTAATGAAATAGTTCCTTGTACACCAATTTCAGCTGGAGAACATAAAATTACGTTCTGACCGATTTTCTGAATTTTTCCATCAAGCGCATAAACAACACCTGTTAAGAAATCAATTGTACGTTGTGCATAATCACGATCTAGCTTGTGTAAGTTAACTACTACAGCACGACCTTCTTTTAAGCGTTGTCCTACTTCTTCAGCTTCTCCAAAGCTTCTTGGTTCAAACAATACCATTTTTGTATTTGAATTCAAAGAAGTTGCGTTCGTACGAGTTTTTGGTCTCTCATAACGACTTTGAGGTTCTACTTCTTCTACCTTTTCAGCTTGTGGTGCTTCTTGATAATCATCATCTTCTTCGATTGGAGCAACGAAGTCTTTTACTTTATCCATAAATCCCATGGGAAAAACCTCCTTAACGAACATAATTATAGCACAAAGAATAACTTATTCAAACTTATATTATTTTTTTTCTTTTCAAACAAAAGACATGCCATTTTGACATGTCTTTCACGCGTTTATTCCGTTTCAATCAAGCCGTAGCCACCATCGTGACGTTTGTAGCAAACGGCAATCTTATTTGTTTCATCATCTGTATAAATGAAGAAATCGTGTCCTAATAATTCCATTTTCATGATAGCTTCATCTAAGCTCATTTCCTTTGGAACGATAGATTTAGTACGAACAACTTCGTCATCATCTACATCTTCATCATTAAACAATTCATGATCTAAGAAAGCTTCGGCAAGTGATTCTTTATTTTTACGTGTTAACCGTGTTTTTGTTCTACGAATTTGATCTTCCAATTTATCTACAGCACGATCAATAGCTGCATATAAATCGTCATCTACAACCTCGGCACGTAGAATCGCATAACGTGTTGGGATTGTAACTTCAATTTTTTGTTTTGTTGGATATGTACGAACTAAAACGTTAGCTACATCATCCTCACCAATAATGAAGTACTTTGTTAAAACATCTAATTTTTTATGAATCTTATCTGAGATTCCCTGTGTTACTGTGATGTTTTTTCCTACAATATTGACTTTCATATTATGTACCTCCTATATGATTTGTATTGCTACTTAGATTATAGCACGTTTATTTTGTTTTACACTTTTCGACAAGAAATGACAAAAATATAACCAGTTTTGCCAAGGAGGTTGACAAGATAAAATGTAACTATTTTCAGAAAATAACTTGCATATTTTCATTGAATGAGCTATAGTATAGCCAGGTGATTAACATGAACATTCAATCTACATATTTTTACTTTTACTTTAGATAGCCCTAATTAAACCAATCAAAACTGAATGGTATTTTAATTAGGGCTTTTAAGCATTAACAATTTTACTGTTAATGCTTTTTTGTTACTCACGAATGGAAAGAAGGATATTATAATGATTATTACTTTAAAGAAAAATGCACCCAAACACGATGTCGACAAATTGATTGACAAATTTGAAGGCATGAATCTTCATGTCACAATGATTCAAGGCGATAACTATAACGTCTTTGGATTGGTTGGAGATACAAGTGTTGTTGATGAAAAAAGCGTTATGGCTAACCCTATCGTCTACAATGTTCAACGTGTTGCCCAACCTTATAAATTGACCAACCGTATGTTTCATCCAGAAGATACCATTGTAGATGTGAATGGCATTCAAATCGGCGGCAAAAAAATAGCGATGATTGCAGGTCCATGTTCTGTTGAGGGAGAAGAGCAAATCTGTCGTATTGCCAAAGAAGTAAAAGCAGTCGGTGCTGATATGTTAAGAGGTGGCGCTTATAAGCCTAGAACAAGTCCATACGCATTCCAAGGTATGGGTACTGCAGGAATCATGGCCATGGTAAAAGCTAGACAAGAAACAGGACTTCCTATTGTATCTGAACTCATGAGTGCAGAACATTTAGATGAATTCGTAGAGAATGTAGATATCATTCAGATTGGTGCGCGTAATATGCAAAACTTTGATTTATTAAAAGCTGTAGGAAAAACGAAAAAACCAATTTTATTAAAACGCGGTATGTGTGCTACGATTCAAGAATGGATCATGGCTGCTGAATATATTATGTCAGAAGGAAATCCAAACGTCATTTTCTGTGAGCGTGGTATTCGTACATTTGAAACCTATACACGTAATACTTTAGATTTAAGTGTTGTACCCATCATTAAAGAAAGAACACACTTACCGATCATCATCGATCCAAGTCATGCCGCTGGTGATTATAAATTAATTGAATCCCTATCCCTTGCTGCTATTGCAGCTGGTGCTGATGGATTGATCATTGAAGTGCATGACGATCCAGAAAATGCTTGGAGTGATGGTGCTCAAAGCTTAAAACCAAAACGTTATGCCGAACTTGTTGAAAAAGGAAAAGCTATCGCTAAAGTTATTGGAAGAGAGTTATAAGAAACTGCACACGCAGTTTCTTTTTATGTTACAATGCTTTGGGTGATACAATGAACAATCCTTATCCTTATTCAAATGACAATAAAAGATATCAAACCATTAATTATTATTTTCGCAACAAATACCATCAAAAAGTAGCGAAAATTCCATTAAATGCAGGCTTTACCTGTCCAAACCGTGATGGATTTAAAGGAACAGGGGGATGCACGTTCTGTTCAAGTATGGGCTCCGGCGATAGTATATTATGTTTTGATGATTCGTTGCAGAAACAATATCAAGAAGGCTTAAAGCGCATGCAAAACAAGTGGCCTGATTGTATTGGGTTTGCGTATTTTCAAAGTTATTCCAATACATATGCTCCACTATCTATCTTGAAGAAAATATATGACCCTTTCTTTAAAGATCCAAATATTCCTGGCGTTGCGATCGCGACACGTGCCGATTGTTTAAATGATGAAATCATAGCTTACTTAAATCAACAAGATAAGGAAGTCTGGCTAGAGTTAGGCCTTCAAAGCGTACATGAAGATACAATGAAAAAGTGTAATCGTAAACATAGTACAAAAATTGTGTTTGATTGGTTAGACAAATTAAAGGATACAAACATCAAAACATGTATCCATATTATCAATGGACTTCCTGGTGAAACCAAACAAGACATGTTAGAAACTGTCAAACAGATTTCTAAACATCCTGTCGATGCGATCAAGATCCATATGCTGCACTTAATAGAGGGCACACAAATGGCTAAAGAATATGAAAAAGAACCATTTCATATTCTAACTTTAGAAGAATATGTCGATATTGTCGTCAATCAATTGGAGTTATTACCCCAAGAAGTCATCATTGAACGTTTAACAGGTGATGGAATTGCGAAAGATTTAATAGAACCAAAATGGACAATCAAGAAAACGATTGTGACAAACGAAATTGATAAGTTAATGGTAAAAAGAAATACGTGGCAAGGCAAACATGTCTAACCACGTATTTTTATTTTTATTTCAAATTTAAACAATAATATCTTTTCTTACCACGACGAATAATTACATAGTTTGATACATATGCCTGTGTAGAATCAATAACCAATGTTTCATCATTAACTTTAACGCCGTTTAAGCTAATTGAATTTCCTTTGATCCATTCTCTAGCTTCACGACGACTTGAAGCAATCTTAGCCTCAACTAAAACATCGATTAAAGTCTTTCCAGCTTCTTGGTCTACTTTGTCCATGTTTTTAACCGCATCTAGACGTTGTTGTTCATCCAAATCATTAAGTTGACCTCTGAATAATGCGTTTGTGATTTTTAAAGCCGATTCTAAACCTTCTTCACCATGTAAATCACGTACAACTTCTTCAGCCAATTTCTTTTGTGCCTCACGTCTTCCAGCATCTTCTTTTAAAGATACTTCTAAAGCATCAATTTCTTCTTTTGTTAGGAATGTTAATTTCTTTAAATATTCAATGACCTTTGAATCATCCGTGTTGAATAAGAATTGATATAATTCGTAAGGTGAAGTCTTTTTAGGATCCAACCAAACCGTTCCTGTTTCACTCTTACCAAATTTAGTTCCATCCGCTTTCGTAATTAATGGCATAGTCAAACCATAACATTTCACGTCTGCACCACATTTTTTACGAATCAACTCTAGACCTGAAGTGATATTTCCCCATTGGTCCTGTCCACCAATTTGCATTGTACAACCTCTTGTCTTGTATAGATTTAAGAAGTCCAAAGATTGAAGGATCATATAAGAAAATTCTGTATAACTGATTCCTGAATCTAAACGTTTTTTAACAGTTTCTTTATTCAACATATAGTTGACGTTAAATAATTTTCCATAATCACGTAAGAAATCAATGATTGTGATATCTTTTGTCCAATCTAAGTTATTGACCATGTCAAAGCCCCATAATTTAGAGATTTGTGCATGTAATGCATCATAATTTGATTTTAATACTTCTGGAGTCAACATACTTCTTTCTCCAGTTGCCTTTGGATCTCCAATAAATCCAGTGGCTCCACCCACCAACATGATTGGGTGATGTCCATGTTTTTCTAAACGTTTTGCCATCAACAAAGATGAATAGTGTCCAATGTGCAAGCTATCTGCCGTTGGATCCGTACCAATATAGAATGTAACTTCCCCATTATTGATGACATCTTCTACTTCTTCACTTGTGACGTTGTCAACTAGACCACGCCATTTCAATTCTTCAAATAATTCCATTTTGTCCTCCCTGAAAATAAAAAAAATCGCCCTATAAGGACGATTGAATCGCGGTACCACCTTACTTCATACAAAATATTTTTTGTATGCACTTAAACCTTTAACGCAGGTATACGTCAAAATTGAAGCTCCAAGGTGTATTCCACAGGTCTATTTGAAACTTTACACCAGCCAGTTTCTCTCTAAGAAATAGATAATCTGTGTACTCTTTCTTATCATAGCGAATTTATTATATCGAATCTAAAATCTAAACTCAATATATATGTTTTAAATTGTTGTAAATTTTAAAGATAAATGGTTTACAAGGCAAGATAAAGTTACCAATATATTCACGTACAACCGCATTATAACCACGCTTGTAGTCAAAAACGCCATACCCTTCATCATCCTTATGAAAGTATCCACTAATACCATAGAAATTATATAGATCATAGCCTTCATCAATAGCTTCTTGAATCATCTTCCATTGAATCGCATAAGGCCCTCTAAAAACTCTATGTTCATAGTTACTAGAACCAACTAGATATACGATTTGATGTCCATATTTGACAAATAAACAACATGCCAAAGGAATCTCTTTACCATACTCTTGTTTCAATTCTTCAATATGCGAAAGCTTCTTCTGTAAAGAATTGTAGTATTCTTCATCTGTCTTTAAACGCTTTTCCTTTTTGACATTACCAGGATTCTGTTCCAAGAAAGCCTTTGTCTTTTCAATATCTTTTGAAGTCTTATCAAACTCACTTTGCATCTTAATCGCATAAGCATCTAGATCGAGATAAGACAATACCGTTTCAATGTGGGATTTACCATAAAAATGATATAAATCTTTATAGAAATCCAAACTCATAGCTTCAAAGTCTTGTCTTTCACTGGTTTCCTTTTCCATTTCATCCAATATATCCAATTGATCTTCATTCAAGACACGCGTCTTCACACAATACTTTTCATAAGTACGAATATCTTGTCGTGTCTGATATGAAAACTCTTTAAAGATTTCTTCTTTTGTCTTGCCTTTTAGATTCAAAACAGAAACCCAGCGACACTCTTTAGAGATGTCATAGCCTGGTTTCATTGGCAAATGTAAAAAGCCAGCTGCCTTTAGATTTTCTACGACATCAAAATTATTATATCCACCTTCAACAATATTTCCGTCTTTGTCTCTTTGTACAAATTCAATGGACGGATCGATTTCGGCATAGATTACATTTTTCTTTTTTAAATACTCTTTCAAAGAAGATGTAAAAGAAATCACATCTTCTTTTGAATGATAGTCCATAAAGAATCCTCTAGGAATATAACAATACTTAAATACTTTCATTAACGGCATACAGGCAATCATACTAAAGGCAACTGTCTTACCGTCTTTTATGGCTTCAATATATTCAACTTCCCATCCTCGCTGCGAGAATTTCATACCTTGATAGTCGGATTGAAGAAACTCTTTTTCGTGAACCGTATCCAAATATTCATGATATTTATGAACACTTATGGTTTTAATTTGCATAAACACACCTTCTTAGTTGGCAACAATGTTTACAACTTTACCCTTAACAACGATCACTTTACGAATTGTCTTTCCTTCAAGCTGGCGTTGAACTGTTTCAAGTTCCATAGCCTGTTTTTGAAGTTCTTCATTGCTTGAACCAACAGCCGCTTCAAACTTACCACGCACTTTACCATTGACCTGAACAACACAAGTGATTGTATCTTCCACTAATTTAGCTTCATCATAGGTTGGCCAAGGCTCATACGCAATTGTAGATTCGTGACCTAATAATTGCCACATTTCTTCACCAATATGAGGTGTAATACATGAAAGCATCTTCACGATTCCTTCGGCATATGGTTTATAAACGGTGTCAGCCTTATATGCTTCATTCACAAAGATCATCATTTGTGAAATAGCTGTATTGAATCCTAATGATTCATAATCTTCGGTAACCTTTTTAACAGTCTGGTTATAGACCTTATCTAATTTACCATCATTTGTATCTGTGACTTTACCAGATTCAATAAATAATCGATAAACACGATCAATCCATCTTCTAGCACCATCACATCCAGCCATTGACCATGGTTTACTTTGTTCTAATGGTCCCATGAACATTTCATATAAACGTAGTGTATCGGCACCATATTTTTTTACGATGTCTGAAGGATTGACAACATATTTAGGGAATCGTTTTCCCATTTTAATTCCGTTTTCACCTAAAATCATACCTTGGTGCACTAATTTCTTGAAAGGTTCTTTACATGCCACAATACCCTTATCGTATAGATAGTTGTTCCAGATACGTGAATACATCAAATGTCCTACCGCATGTTCTGGTCCACCAACATATAAATCAACAGGCATCCAGTGCTTTAATAATTCTGGATCGGCCAATTGTTTATCATTGTGTGGATCAATATAACGTAAATAATACCATGAAGATCCAGCAGAACCAGGCATTGTACTTGTTTCACGAACACCCTTTACACCATTTTGGTTGTATTGTTTCCATTCTGTCGCATTTTCAAGCGGCGCTTTTCCATTGTGTCCCTTATAGTCTTCTAACTCTGGTAAAATCAATGGCAATTCTTCATCTGGAAGAACATAGTCAGTTCCATCTTCTAAGTGTACGATTGGTACGGGTTCTCCCCAATAACGCTGACGAGCAAAAATCCATTCACGGAAACGATAGTTTACTGTTTCTTTGGCAATCCCCATATCCACTAATTTTTTAGTGATAGCTACTTTTGCCTCTTCTACAGTCAAACCTGTAAATTCTTCGGAGTTGATTAGCTTGCAGCCTTTTCCTAAATAGTCCTGTTTTTCAAAGGCATGCTCACTTACGTCTTGTCCTTCGATAACTTGAATCCTGTCAATATTGTGGGCAATCGCATATTCAAAGTCACGTTGATCATGACTTGGTACAGCCATAACAGCACCCGTTCCATAATTTGCCAAAACGAAATCTCCAATAAAGACTTCAACTTCTTTGCCATTGACTGGGTTGATGGCTTTAATACCTTCTAGACGACATCCTGTTTTTCCTTTATTCAATTCTGTACGGTCCATTTCAGATTTTGAAACCGTTTCTTGAATATAAGCTTTTACTTCATCCTGATTTTTAATTCTAGGCATTAATTCCTGCACTAAATCTCCATCTGGTGCAAGTACCATGAATGTAATACCATAAATTGTTTCAATACATGTTGTAAAGATAGATAATTTTCCTCCACCTACAATTTCAAATTGAACCTCAACACCCGTTGAACGGCCAATCCAGTTTCTTTGCATTTCCTTTGTCGATTCTGGCCAGTCAATTTCATTTAAACCTTCAAGTAATCGTTCCGCAAAAGCAGCCTGGTCGATACATAGTTGTTTCATATTTTTACGAATAACTGGATATCCACCACGTTCACTCTTACCATCGATAACTTCATCATTCGATAATACTGTACCTAATTCTTCACACCAGTTTACTGGCATGTCTACATATTTGGCATAGCCATCTTTATACAATTGTTTAAAAATCCATTGTGTCCAATGATAGAATTCTGGATCAGATGTTGCGATCATTTTTGACCAGTCATAGTCAAACCCTAATTCTTGCAACTGTTTTGTGAAAGTCTTGATATTTGTTTGTGTAAAGCCATTTGGATTGTTTCCTGTTTGAACAGCATATTGTTCAGCTGGAAGTCCAAATGAATCATATCCCATTGGGTGAAGCACATTATATCCTTGCATACGTTTCATACGCGAAACAATATCTGTAGCTGTATATCCTTCTGGGTGTCCAGCATGCAATCCGACACCACTTGGGTATGGGAACATGTCTAGTGCATAAAATTTAGGTTTTGAAAAATCCCAAACATCCGTTTTGAATGTTTCATGATCTGCCCAATATTTCTGCCATTTCTTTTCTACTTCTAAATGATCGTACATATTAGCCTCCTATTAAAAATAAAAAACGCCCTTGAAATCTAAGGACGTTTGTACGCGGTACCACCTTAGTTCACAATTCTCATTGTGCCCCTCAAACTCTTTATCGCAGAGTATACGGATAACATTACTCATCAGCTCCTTAGCAAGTTCAAAGGCTGTACAATGCTAAATTTCACCAACTTTAGCTCTCTAAAAATTGTCATTTCCTTCTACTACTCTAATTCATCGCTATGCATCAATTTTATCTTTTTTTTCATTGTTCGTCAATATCAACTGAAACGATTGCCTTGTCATCATAATAGATTTTCATTGAAACATCTGAATATGTACATTCAATAAAAGTCTCATGATCTTCAAAATGCACATCTATATTCTGTATCCTTTCATCTTTGTCCTTTATTATTTTTTCGCTCGTATGACACAACTTGATACAGTTATTATGATGGATCATATGCTTGGCATGATCTAAAATGGATAGTTCAAGAATATTTTGTTGATTTGCCTTTAATAAATACACATTTTGAAGGGTACTCAACGATAAAAAGGATACAATCTGAAGCACTAGAAACAAACACACTAAACTTACTTCACTCGCATACCCATTAATAGAGTTCAAAATCATAGGCTTTATTCTTCTTTTTGAACCAAACATAATATCCATCTTCTTTCTTATAAAATATAGCCTCATCAATTTGTTCCATATAGATTTCATAGCCAGGACTCTTCACAATGCGATGCTTATCAAAATACAAGACTTTCTTTTCATGATTTAAAATATAACTTAGACAATCCGATTCTATTTTCAGATCATTTGATTGTGCAAGTTCTCTTCTTAATTGTAAAACCGCAAATTGATTCTGCGTATCCACATCCATATGGGCAAAGTGCAAAGCACAACGCATAAGCATACAGCCTAATAGGCTGACTAAACTTGTGATAAACAATGCCAACAAAGCTTCAATCAGAGTAAAACCATTTCTTTTCAATTTTTTCATCAATCTTTAGATTCCTTTGAAAATATAAAGTATAAATACCATTCAATATAAGACTTGCACAAATCAAAATCACAAAGAACGCAAACAAGGCATCTTCGAGTAAAAAGCCATTATTCTTTTTCAAGACGAACCCTCCCAGCTCCAACCTGGAAAACAAGTTTCATTTGACTCGATGCATTTTGACAATGAAGTGACATAGCCTTAGACATGTTGCCCTTGGCATTGTAGTAAAAAGATACATGATCACACGCAATATCATGGGGTATTTTATATTCAACATCATCCATATAGATCGAATCACCAATTTCAACATACACTTTTCGATGTTTTACATACGCTTTTTCCTGAGCCGTAATACATAGAGTCTGCAGATTTTTCATAAACACATATAAAGAAGAGTGCATCTTTGTAGAAAGCCCAAATCCAAGCATAGAAACAATAAGCAGCACCACTAACATTTCAATGAGGGTAAATCCATTCTTATTGGGATACGGCTTGCCCATCTACGATCACCACTTTACTATGATCCGGACATGTATCCTGTCCTTTTTTTAAATAACCAAAATCAATCAATTCCTGCACGCTGGTTGGCGTTTCTAATTGATCAATTTCATATAACATGATTTGCGAGTTGACAATTTCAAGTAAAGCTTCACACCCCTTATTACGAATAATCTTTTCTTTTTGTTGAATATTTGGAAGTGTGATCAATAAAAGTAGCGCAACAATCAACATCACAATCATCATTTCAAGTATTGTAAAACCATTTTTCTTTTCCATTTTTCTTTCTCCTTTTAGAATTGATTTAACATATTGAGTGGCATCATCATAATTTGATAGACAATCAAAACTAAGATTCCAATACTGATATACGAAAACAATTGAATACCCGTCGATATCTTCTTGACAGACTTTTCTAGATTTAGACTGCATTTCTTCATGTACAAGTCAAAAAAGACGTGCATTTGGTTGCTCGTTAAGGCATAGACCAACATCTTTTTAAAATCCGAATCAAACACTTCGATTTCTAGAAAACTTTCTTCTAGACTCTTTCCATTTTTTAAACACGCAAGAATTTCATTTGAAACCTTTCCAACAACACTAAAATCCATACACGCTAATGTTTCTAAAATTTCCTGTGTCGAAGTATAAGACTTGTCTAAAGCTTGATACATACATACAAATTGAAGCGATATCATTTTTTTCATTAACTGAAATGGACATTTCATTTTCGAATTGTATTTATAAAACAATACATAATAAAGAAACAAATAGAAGATCATGGATAGAATCGTAAATCCAAAACCCCACTTTAATAGATGGATAAACACAAATACCATTCCATTTGAAATGTAGTCTTTCATTTGAACAAGGACATAGTCTGAAAAGAATAGAATCATAAAGAACGCAAAAATCAATAAAAAGAACGGATAACTAATCTTCTTTAAAAGTGTTTCAAAAAAAGTATTCGAACTTTTCTCAATTTTATTTACGCAATCCAACGCATCACTTAAATTTAATTTTCTAGATAGAATTCGCAAATATTTAAAATACAATTTCTTTTGATTTCGAGTAAATATTTCTTGAAGACTCATCCCTTCTTTTAAATACGTTATGATTTCTTCATCCTTTTTAAATGTTAAATGAATCAATGTATCTAATGGCAAGCCTTGATTCATCAACATCGCAAATTGTTCAATTTCATCCCGATAAACTAAGACTATCGTATTTTGCCTGGGCATCCACGATATATCCTTTTTCAATACCTTCTGTAATCTTTTTAGATAAAGTTTTAAATTCTTTTGGATACCTTCCGTGTTCCAAGACATACTGCAACGTTTTTTGATCCATGATTTCATAAACACATACCTTAGAGTCACCTTTCGAATATAGGCGTTGCGAAATAATGGCCGTACAAACACTAGCCAGATCTTTCTTAGATACACCTAGATCTTCAAGACGACGAATACACTCCTTTCCATCTTTGGCATGAATACTCGTAAAAACAAAGTGACCGGTTAAACTCGCTCTCAAGACCATCTTTGCGGTATAGCTGTTTCTTGTTTCACCAATACAAATAATGTCAGGATCATGCCGCAACAATTGTTCAATACCGACATCATAGGTAAATCCCATACTTTCATTAATCTGCAGCTGCAAGTAAGAATCATCCTCAATCTCAATGGGATCTTCAAGGCTGACCACTTTATGCTTCTTGGTTTTGGCAATCTCATGAAGTAAGGCATGTAGCGTTGTGGTCTTTCCACTATTGGTCGGACCTACACTAATAACTAAGCCTTGTCTTAATGGCACAAGTGAATTGAAAAAATGCGTGTCTTCTTTCCATAAAGATAAAGCATTTAGTTCAATCGCATGCATCGTATTCAACATTCGAATAACACCTGTTTGCACGTTATGATTATTCAGCATACTGAAACGACAAAAGATTTCGTGATTATGAAGTAAAATTTTGAATTGGCCACTCTGTGGAACATATGGACTGGTAAGATCCATTCTAGAAATGAACTTGAGATACTCAAAGAATGCGGGCTGCCAAATATCTTGGTAGACATCTAACATTTCATTTTGCGTTCGAAGTTTGATTTGAAGTTTTTGATTCTGCACGACAAAATGAATATCACTTGCCTTTTTTTCAATCGCATACGCAATGAGATCTTGCAATAAATCATCCATTTTTTATCACCCCTTCTCATATACGAAAAAAAAAGCAGAAATTCTAATAAATTTCTGCATATTTTAAACTTTCGTTCCATTTTTTCTCTTGCGATAAAGAAGTGGATGGGCCATGACCTGGATACACTTTATAATCCTTATCTAATTGAGCCAATTTTTTTAGAGATTGTTTCATACTAGATACAGAGCCTGTTGCCAAATCCATTCTTCCAATAGATCCTTGAAATAAAACATCTCCAGTAAATAAACAATCTTCAATTTTTAATACAGTTGAACCAACGGAATGTCCTGGACAATACATGGCTTCTATATCAAATCCTGCAATATTGTTCTTTCCTTCTAAAATGGGTTTACATTTTGCGACACATGTAACATCCATATAGAAGGCAGAAGATGAATTTAAATCGGGATCTTGAAGAAAATCAAATTCACCGGGATTTAAATACACATCGCAATGGAATGCATCAACAATCTTATCTACGCCTGAAATATGATCAAAGTGTGCATGTGTTAAAACAATCGCTTCTAGAGTGCATTCATTTTCTTTTAAGATGAATTCAAGGTTTGGATACATATCTGCAGGATCAATCAAGATGGCATGATGATTTTCCATCACCAAATAACAATTCGCCTGTACGGGTCCTAAGGGTTGTTGAAGTACTTTCATAGTCTAATACATAAAAAAGACCGAATAAAACGGTCTTTCTTACTTTTTCTCCTTATGTTCAGTCTGCTGATTGCATTTTGGACAATATTTTTTAACAGTCATACGTTCAGGATGTTTTTTCTTATTTCTTGTACCAATATAATTTTCTTCACCGCAAACAGAGCACTTAAATGTAATACGATCTCTCATGTTCAGTCCTCCTCACATTAGTAATTACTAGTTGATTCTAGCATAACTTACAAGTCAATTTCAAGTCATTTTCAAAATTTTAACTTGCTGGATACAATTCAAAATATTTTTTTACCACTTCTGGCATAACAGCCGTTGTACAAATGTTTGGTGCAACGCCCTTAGTATTCATTGAAGAAGTCGGTGCCGAGCACGCAAAAGACATCGTTGGAGACGAACTTGGTGCATATGCAACTAGGTTTGCGGTTGTATAGTCGTCAACTTCAGCTGTACCTGTTTTAGCCGATACTTCCACGCCAATATCCTTTAGCTCATCCCCACAATAGCCAGAAGATACACAGGCTCTAAATCCTTGTTGCACACGCTCTAAATATTGCGCATTCTTTTCAGGTAATGTAGATTTAATTTTTTTGCCTTTACTCACAACTACTTCACTCGAATTGACTTCTGTCGCATAAGCCATAAAGTGTGGTTCATATAAATTACCACCTGAGGCAATGGTTGTACTATAAGTAGCCAATTGAAGTGGTGTACACATATCAAACTGACCAATCGAATAGTTTAGTAACATGCCTGGTTCAGAACCATAACCCATATAAGAGCTCGATTCATTTGGCACATCCACACCCGTCTTATTGCCTAGGCCAAACATCGAATAATAAGAACGCATTAAGTTTAGTGTACCTTGAAGGTCTGCCACAGCTAATGGTTCTTTTTCTACATAGCTTGAGCCGGCTAAACGGATGGCTACATTAAACATATAAACGTTACTACTTACTTGTAGTGCAGATACATCATCAACAGGTCCATGGTCTTCATACGAGCCAAATTCTTGACCACCAATATTCATAACTTTATCGACAATCACTTCACCTGGACTTACGACATGTTCACTCTCACCCATATAGACAGTAGCCCCCTTGATACAAGATCCTGGGTTCACTAAAGACATATAGTTACCAGAGGCAAAGTAGGTCATTTCTTTAGTGTCTAGATCCATTTGATAGCCAGACATCGCAAGTACCGAACCATCTTTTGAATTTAAAACAGTCGTAAATAAAGATTGGAAGTTTTCACGATTTTTCGTACCACCATTCTCACTCAAAGTATTCTTTAATACATTATCTAATGTAGATTGAAGATCTATATCAATTGACAAATGAATGTCATATCCTTTTTTGGCTTCCTGAATCACTTCTTTTTGCGCTAGCCCCTTTGAATCATAGGTGATCTTGGCAATTTCTGGAGTTCCTGCTAGTAAATCATTGTATTGATATTCTAGGCCCGATTTCCCAACACTCGCATTATATTGATAACCTTTCGATAGATAATAACTCGCAAGCTCACTTGGTAATCCTTGGGTACTTGTAGTAACACTGCCTAAAACGTCGGATAAAGATTCGCCATATGGATATTCGCGTTTCCAACCTCCAAAATCAACGTCAAAACCAGGAAAATCCGTTTTATGTTCCACCAAATACGCGACATCATCATCACTGACATCTTCTAATACAACATTTTCTTGACCTGTACTTTGGTTGGCCACCATCCTTTGGTAGATGACACACATCTTTAGATCAGCCTGAGACATTTCTCCAATTTGTTTCTTACCAATACGATTCATTAAAATTTGATATCTTTTACTTTCAGCATCATCACCCCATGCCCCATTTTTATATTGTTTCAATTCTTTCGCAGTCAATAAATGATTGGCGGCATATTCACTATCACTCGGTGATAAGAATGATTTGTATGTGATATACGCTTGTTTTTTATCTTCATCCGTAAAATCTTTAGCACTGACACTGAAGACTTTTACAATACGCTTGGCATACAATTCATAGTCATCTTCATCAAAATTATTGGGTGAAGTAAAAACGATATTGTGACTGACTACTGTTTTAGCTAAGATTCTTCCCTTACAATCATAAATCTGGCCTCGTGGTGCCGATGTATATTGTTTGATGGACGTATAGTCTTCACGCTTTGCGGTATAGTCATTATATGAAATGATCTGCAGATAAAACAATCGTAAAAAGATGACCAAGAAGCACACGACTATTGTGAGTGTAAGTATCAATATACGATTGGAAATGACTTGATCAACAGATACATTTTGATTTGCCCTTTTCAATGTTTTTCTACTCTTTTTCAATTGGATCCCCCTTTGTACGAAACAATATATATTATACACGTTTCCAAGATGAAATGGAAAAAAAAGAAGGAATGGCGTATACTTTAATCATGGAGGTTGTCTATGAAAAGAACAGAAACTCGTCAAGTAAAAGTAGGAAATCTTGAAATTGGACATAATAATCACGTCATTATTCAATCTATGTGTAACATAGAGACTAAAAAGGCCGATGAAGTTGCCAAACAAATTTTAAACCTAGAAAAAATGGGATGCGAATTGATTCGTGTCAGCTGTATGGATATGGAGGATGCCAAAGCCATTAAAGACATTAAGAAACAAATTCATATTCCATTAGTAGCCGATATTCATTTTGATTATCGTTTAGCCTTGGCATGTATTGAGGCCGGTGTGGATAAGATTCGTTTAAATCCAGGTAATATTGGGGCTAGAGAAAATGTAGAAAAGGTTGTGAAGGCGTGTAAAGAAAAACACATTCCGATTCGTATTGGAATCAATGGTGGTTCTTTAGAAAAGGATATTCACGAAAAATATGGCAAGCCAACAGCCCAAGGTATGATTGAAAGTGCTAAAAGACATGTACAAATTCTAGAAGATCTAGATTTCTATGATACTGTATTATCTTTTAAATCCAGTGATCCATTACTTTGTATTGAAGCTTATCGCTTGGCTGCCCAAACCTTTGATTACCCACTACACTTAGGTGTAACCGAAGCAGGTACTACAATGACAAGTGCCATTAAGTCTAGCTTAGCTTTAGGTACATTATTAAATGAAGGTATTGGAAATACGATTCGTATTAGTGTGAATGGGTCTCCTGAAAAAGAAATTCCCATTGTTAAAGAATTATTAAAAGATTGTAAATTGATTCAAAACGTACCGAATCTAATCGCATGTCCAACTTGTGGACGTACACAATGGGATATGGAGCCAGCCGTAAATGAAATTGAAAGCTATCTTCAAACCGTCAATAAAGATGTCACAGTCGCCATCATGGGATGTGCTGTCAATGGTCCAGGGGAAGCAAAACATGCCGACATCGCCATTGCGGGCGGCAAAAAAGAGGGGTTATTAATCAAGAAGGGTAAAATCATTGAAAAGATTCCTCAAGACAAGATTGTGGCTCGTTTAAAGGAAGAAATTGATAAATTTTAAAAAATCTCAGCGCAATGCTGAGATTTCTTCTTTATAAGGCGCCTTTCCATCAATAAAAGGTGTCTCTAATATTTTTGTGACATGTTCGAGTTTAGGATGATGCACAATGGAGTACAATACATCAAAGCCTATATAGCCTTTTCCTAAATTTTCATGCCGATCCTTATGTGCACCAAGTGGATTTTTAGAATCATTGATATGCATACATAAAAGATTCTCTAAACCTAAAATAGAATCAAATTGATCTAAAACCTCATCAAAATGCGTAATATCATACCCGGCATCCCAAATATGGCATGTATCCATACAATAGCCAATACGCGATTTTTTATGGATTCCTGCATAGATCTTGGCTAATTGTTCAAAGGTAAAGCCACACTCATTCCCTTTTCCAGCCATCGTTTCAAGGGCAATTTTAACTTCTGTATCATCATGATCTAACACTTCATTTAAACCATGGATAATCCATTCAATACCTACATCCATACCCGCTCCTACATGACTTCCTGGATGCAGTACAAGTGTTTTTGCACCAATTTGAGAAACACGCTCTAACTCCGTCTTTAAAAAGTCTTGACCAAACTGGGCTGTTTCTGGTTTTAGAGCATTAGCCAAGTTAATGATATACGGTGCATGTACAATCACGCGATCGATAGAAAAATTGTGTTCAGCCATATAGTCTTTGGCTTCTTCTATCTTTAATTTAGATACGTCCACACGACGCGTATTACTTGGAGGACCCGTATAAATCATACAGGCATTCGCTCCATAGGATAGTGCTTCTTCAATAGCACCTTTAAAGTAATTTGGAGCTTTAAAAGATACGTGACTACCTAAATAGATCATACGTCCATTCCTTTTTGGCGTTGTCTTTCTTTCGCACGTTCTTTTTGTTGGCGCTTAATATCCGACTTAATCATTTCACGACGCTTTCTACGTTTCATACGATCAATTTCCTGGCGTTGTCTTTTCTTATAATTTGGTTTTACTTTCTTTTTCTTGTGAACGATTTTTTCCACTTCTTCATGAAATTCATCCTTTTTCATAGGACGCTTGTTCACATATGGTTTCAAATCTACAAATTGTTTATTCTTTACATCCTGATGTTCAAATTCAATGCCTTGTTTGATTAAAGACTGAATTGATTTCGCATCACTTTCTTTATATAAAGCGATACATTGTCCATCACGACTCGCTCTTCCGGTACGACCTGCACGGTGGATGTAAAATTTTAAATCTTTTGGGAATCCACAACTAATAACGTGCGTAATTCCTTCTAAGTCAATTCCACGACTGGCAATATCGCTGGCGACAATGTAGCTTTTCTTCTGGCTTTGAATCATTTTAATGGCCTGCATACGCGCACGTGATTCAAGACCTGAGTGAAGTTCGACTAGATCATAGCCATTTTCACGCATGGTATTCGCAATACTTTGAGCTTCTAGCGTTGTATTCGCAAAAATCAAACATACATAAGGTTGAATACATGGAAGTACGTCTAAGATCTTTTGTTCGTAGCTCTTATGCTTACAAGGAACTAAAATGTGTTTTACATCGCTTTGGAAAGCTTCTTCCTTTTTGATTTCAATAAATTCTGGATCATATAAATATTTCTTTAAGAATGGTTGTAAAGATTCTGGAATGGTTGCCGAGAAAACCATCATTTGAACCTTCTTATCCATCTTCGATAGAATTTCATCAATATCTTCTAAGAAACCAAATTCTAATGTCATATCCGCTTCATCAATTACGACAATTTTAGCCGTATCCAAACGCAAGACATTATCTTTAATAAACATGTCTTTCATTCTTCCAGGCGTACCAATGACGATTTGTGGCTGCTTTTCCATTTGTGTCACTTTTTCCATACCACCTGTGACTAATTTCACGCGTACATTAAAGTGTTTGGCAATCTTGCGACAACGATCATACAATTGGTATGCAAGTTCTCTGGTTGGAGCTGAAATAACAGCTTGTACGCAGTCTTGATCAAAGTCTAGCATCTCAAAGATAGGCATAAAGAAAGCGTGTGACTTTCCAGATCCTGTACTGGATACACCAATGATATCTCTATTTTTATTTTTACGATTTAACACCTGTTCTTGAATGGGTGTTAAAGTTTTAAAATGTTCTAAATCCATTATTTCTTGAATACGATTATTCATAATTTTCACATCCTTTACTTTAGTATTATCCCAAAATTCTTCCCATTTTACAAATACAAAAAATTAGGGCATAATGAATATATGAAAACACAAAATATTATTATAGTCAAGCCTCAGGGCTATTGCGGTGGGGTTTTAAAAGCCATTGAAACCGCCAAAAAAACAAGAATTCAATATCCAGATCAAAAGATTACCATATTGGGTAATCTAGTGCATAATCAATATGTCAAAAAAGCGCTTCAATATTATTCCATTGATACCATTGAAGATAAGACAAAGACACGCGTGGAATTATTGGATGAAATCCATGAAGGCATTGTGATCTTTACAGCGCATGGCGTCAGTCCGAAAGTCTATGAAAAGGCCAAAGAAAAAGGATTGATTTTGGTGGATGCGAGTTGTCCATTTGTACTTCAAACACAAAAGATTGTGAAGCAATATTTAGATGAAGAGTATACCATTTTCTATATTGGTAAAAATAAACATCCCGAAGCCGAATCGATTTATACAATGAGTGAGCATGTGCATTTGATTGAGCCACATAAAGAGATTCCTAAAGTGAGTACTTCAAAGATCTTTGTGACAAACCAGACTACGATGTCGATCTATGAATTGAAGGATACGTTTGAAAAGATTAGACGCTTATACCCGAATGCCATCTTCCACGATGAGATTTGTAACGCTACGCGTGTTCGGCAACAAGCTATTTTAGATTTAAAAAACGTCGATTGTTTGATTGTCGTGGGAGATCCAACAAGTAACAACTCGCAAAAACTTGTTGATATTGGAAAACAGGCTGGCATTGAACATGTCTTCTCGATTCAAACGGTCGAAGATGTTGATAAGAAAGATCTTGAAAAATATACTACGATTGCGATTACGAGTGGTGCAAGTACGCCTACGTATTTAACGAATCAAGTCAAAGACTATTTGTCTTTAGACATCGAAAAACCAAAAATCCGTATTCAGGAAATTCTCTGAGTACGGATTTCTTTTATGTATTCCATTTTTTCAATAAATTCAGGCTTATTGACTTTGGAAAGAATATTTTTATACTTATTCTCTTCAAAATCTAAATACGCTGCATAGGTTTCATCAATAAGCATGTTTACACCAAAGTAAAGTTGGGATGTAGAAACCTCCTGTTTCGTATCTTCGCAAACACAATCAAGAATAGGATAGTAGTGTCCATGATCATAAATCATTTTTTCTCTTACAATATGAATATGATGATCGTATAAATATTCTCTTAAGGCAAAATCATCTTTATGGCAAGATAATAGAAGGCGTAAACCACGATACAAATTTCCCTTTGATAGGATATCGATAATGAGTTTTCCTCCCATGCCACAAATAATGATTTGGTCTACATCGCTTTCTAAGCCTTGAATGCCATCTAATAATCGACAAGATACCAAATCGGATAATTGATTCTCTTCAATCGTTTTTTTGGCATTATCTAATGGCCCTTGTGCCACATCACAGGCATAGCCTTTTTTAGATTGATGATTCAGAATGGCGTTGCAGACAACGTAGGCATGATCACAGCCAATGTCCGCAATGCACTCTCCATTCACCCATTCTAATATTTCTTGAATTCGATTCGAACAAGGTATCATTATTTTACGAAATCTCTTAAACGCTTGCAGCGATTTGGATTTTTCAATTTACGTAATGCCTTGGCTTCAATCTGACGAATACGTTCACGTGTTACGTTAAATTCTTTACCAACTTCTTCAAGTGTACGAGTTCTTCCATCCAACAAGCCAAAACGCAAACGCAATACTTTTTCTTCACGTTCTGTAAGACCTTGTAGAACGGCATTGATTTCGTCTTTTAATAATTGGTTGTTTGTGTAATCATCTGGAGATAATGTATCTTTATCTTCAATGAAGTCACCTAAGTGAGAGTCGTCTTCTTCACCGATTGGTGTTTCTAGACTGACTGGATCTAGGGCAATCTTTTGGATTTCACGAACCTTTTCCGCTGAAATATTTTCCATCTTTTCAGCAATTTCTTCTGGTAATGGATCACGACCTAAATCTTGCACCAATTGACGTTGAATACGTGTTAGTTTATTGATCGTTTCGACCATGTGTACGGGAATACGAATTGTACGTGCCTGGTCTGCGATTGCACGTGTAATAGATTGACGAATCCACCATGTCGCATATGTTGAGAATTTGAATCCTTTTGTGTAGTCAAATTTTTCAACAGCTTTGATTAGACCACAGTTTCCTTCTTGAATCAAATCCAAGAACAACATGCCACGTCCTACATATTTTTTGGCGATAGATACAACCAAACGAAGGTTTGAAGAAATCAACGTTTGTTTGGCTTGTTCACCATCCGCAATGACTTTTGCGAGTTTCTTTTTCTCTTCATTACTTAAATCAGGGTTTTTCATCGCTTCTTTGGCTTCTTCCCCTTCTTGGATCTGACGAGCAATGATGGGCTCTTCTTTTGGATCCAACAATGGAATTTGACCAATTTCTTTTAGATACATCTTAACGGGGTCATTGATCTTGGCATGAGATGCATTAGCGAATGTCTTTTCCAATTGCGAAATTTCTTCCGCAATCGAATCTTCTTCGTCCAAATCTTCGTCGCTTAGATCATCGTCTAAGACTTCATCATCATCTAATTCTTCCCCATCGATAAATTCGATTAAGTTTTCGTCGATCCAGTTATATAGATCGTCCATTGTATCATCATCTAAATTTAAAGCACTTACCGCATCTAAGAATTGTTTTTGGGAAACATCGGCATTTTCTTCTTTACTCTTCAGCAAGAATTCTTTTGCCTCTTCTAAGCTTGTAAACTTTAATTTTTCATTTGCCATACTTTCATCCTTCCTTTCGATGTAAGATTTCATTTCTTTGAATAATTAATTCCTGTTTTTTACTAGCCAAGGAAATCTTTAACATCGGATCTTGCACATTCTTGATCTGATCATTGAGATTGTCAATTTGGGCTTGTAAAGTACATTCTTTGATCTTCATTAAACTATCGTTAAAGAAGTCTTCATTATATCCATCAACATGAAACGGATTTTCCATCAGGCTTACCAACAAATTACGGACGTCTTCTTTTTCAATGTAGCTCATCAGTACATCAAAATCGATATGGTCCATATTTCGATACATGTCGTAACAATATAATGACAATTCTTCACAGACTGGATCTTGGAAAAAACCAATCTGATCTTTGAATTGATCGGCCGCAAGTTTACTGTTTAGAATCATCCATAAAACACCGTGTTCGGCAAGTGTTCTTCCATTTTTTAATGGCTCTATATTTCGAACCACAGCCGCATTATTTCTGGATTCTTTTTTGGGTGCCGGAATATTTGCGGACTGATGTGATAAATCAAATCCTGTCAAATCTCGGATACGAGAATAATAATCGGCCTTTTCAAAATCGGTACATGTCCTTTCAATGAAAGACTGCATTTCCGATGTGAATTTTTTCTTATCCTCGTAATTGTCTAAATCATATTGGTTCGGTAAATAATCAAATAAGAATTCTACAAATGATACAGTTTTATGAACAGATAAATAGAGTTCATCTTTTCCTAGTTCATTAAAGATTTCATCTGGATCTTTACCGGTTGTATTTTTTACTATGGAAAAATTCAGTCCGTAATCAACGGCTAATTTTCCAAACTTATAGGTAGCTGCTTTACCAGCTTTATCCCCATCGTAACAAACAACCAAAGGGACGTTTAAGCGTTTTAATAGCGTTATTTGTTCTTTTGTACAAGCTGTTCCTAAACAAGCAATACTTTCATGAATATCTGCCTTTTCAAAGGCAATGACATCCATAGCTCCTTCAACTAATATGCATCGCTTGTTCTTTTTCGCAAATTCTTTGGCTCTATGATAATTAAAAATCAAATGGCCCTTATGATAGATCTTTGTTTCAGAAGTGTTGATATATTTGGCTACATCCTTATCTTCATTTAAACGTCTGGCCGTAAATCCAACAGGATTTCCATTTTCATCATGAATGGGAATCATCAATCGATTGTCGAATACGGCATAGGTATCTAGATCGTGAGTACGAATTAAACCTGTATCTGTGAGTATTTGTTCGTTAAAACCTTTTGCCTTGAGATACTTCACACTACGACTCGATTCAGGTGCATACCCAATCTCAAATCTTTTTATAATATCTTCATTTATTTTTCTTTGACTTAAATACCTTTTCACGCTTTCGCCATTCTCACTCTGCAACTCATATGTTAAAAAGCGAATGTACGATTGAACGCAGTCATATAAAGGCTGATTTTGATCAACCTTAGGTTGAAACTGACTTGTATCCATGTGTAAAGGATAATGGATCAGTTCCGCTACCTTACAAACGGCTTCTAGAAAGGAAATGTTTTCAATCTTTTGTACAAATGTGAAGACATTTCCTCCGGTACCGCATACGAAACATTTGAATATTTGTTTATCCGTTGAAATTGATAAACTAGGATCGTGATCATCATGAAATGGACAAATGGCTTTATAGTCTTTGCCTTTTTTTTCTAATGTGATATAACGGGACATCACATCAACAATATCGGCCTGCTGACGAATGGCCTTTATATCATCTTCGGATATCCAGCTCATTAAAATTCAATTCTTTTTTCAATATATGAAACAAGGTCATCTAAAGCGATACGTTCTTGTTGCATAGTATCACGATCACGAACCGTAACACATCCATCGTTTGCGGTTTCGAAATCTACCGTAACACAGAATGGTGTACCAATCGCATCTTGACGACGGTAACGTTTACCAATGCTTTGTGCATCATCATACGTTACACTAAAGTGTTTAGCTAATTTAGCGAATACTTCATCCCCTTGATCGGATAATTTTTTAGAAAGTGGAAGTACAGCTACTTTATATGGAGCTAATGCTGGGTGTAATTTTAAGACAACACGAGAATCATTTTCTAATTGTTCTTCTTGGTAAGCTTCACACATCACGGCCAACATCAAACGTTCAACACCTACACTTGGTTCGATAACGTATGGAATGTATTTTTCATTTGCTTCTTGATCAAAATATTCTAAGTTTTGTTTAGAAGTTGTCTGGTGTGCTTTTAAGTCAAAGTCAGTACGGTCTGCGATACCCCATAATTCACCCCATCCGATAGGTTCAGAGAAGTGGTATTCGATATCACTTGTACCATTTGAGTAGTGTGCTAATTCTTCAGGATCATGTGCACGTAAACGAATATTTTCTTCGTTGATGCCCAAATCTTTTAAGAATTGAACACAGTTTTTACAATAGTATTCAAACCAATCTAAATCCGTTCCTGGTTTACAGAAGAATTCAAGTTCCATCTGTTCGAATTCACGTGTACGGAAAATGAAGTTTCCTGGTGTAATTTCGTTACGGAAACTCTTACCAATCTGTCCAATACCGAATGGTAATTTTTTACGCATTGTTCTTTGTACGTTTTTGAAGTTGACAAAGATTCCCTGTGCAGTTTCTGGACGCAAATAGATTGTACTCTTCGCATCTTCTAATACACCTTGGAATGTTTTGAACATCAAGTTAAATTGACGAATGTTTGTGAAGTTTTTAGCTCCACATTTTGGACATGTGATTTCATGTTCAGCGATATAGTTTTCCATATCTTCATTTGACATACCACCACAGTTTACTGTGTGATTGCTGGCTTCTTCAATCAATTGATCCGCTCTAAAACGGCTCTTACATTCTTTACAATCCATTAATGGATCACTAAATCCGCCAACGTGACCACTGGCAACCCATACATTAGGGTTCATTAAGATGGCACTCTGCAATCCTACATTGTGTTCACTTTCCTGGATGAAACGTTTCCACCATGCATTTTTAATATTGTTCTTTAATTCAATGCCTAAAGGACCAAAATCCCAAGTATTTGCCAAACCACCATAAATTTCTGAACCTTGGTAAACAAATCCAGAGGTTTTCATGTGATTTACTACATCATTGAATGTCTTTTCGTTCATGTTATTTACCTCATTTCTTTCATGTATACAGACAAAAGGATACACTTTCATATTATATCTCATTTATCAATAAATTTCTAGACTAAATCCAAAGACAAGGCATAAGAAAAAGGATTTCCGTATCACGAAAACCCTTTGTTTTTAATCGTCCACTATAGTAGGACCTCATTCGTTTTCAGGTAGGACTACCTTACAACCTAATTATATGGTATTTTAGAAAATAGTCATTTTTTTAAAAACATAGATTCCATGTGAATCACATGAAGTTATGCACACCAACTTAATGTGTAGCCAAATAAAGAATCGCTTTCTTGTACTTCTCTAGCCTTTGATAATCTTGTTTTGTGGGTTCTTTGATTCTTGTGATATCTAGATTGTGCAAAAGATCAGCAACCTTTATCTTTTTAGCTAACTTTGATGTAGATACTCTAGATATATATTCAAAATAAGATTCATCTTTTCTATGCGTTAATATAATTACCGTATCTACGATTTCATTTGGGAACATATTTCTCAATTCATCTTCTGTGACATTTGTATCTTCTAATACATCATGTAAATATGCAACTGCCTTTTCTGTATCCGTATCCATATAAGAAGCCACTTTCATTGGATGCAAGATATAATCTTTCCCTGCTTTATCCACTTGTTTAGAGTGTGCCTTTTTTGCGATTTGAAACGCTAATTCATGAAACATTACTTTAAGCCTCGAATACTTTCTAAAAAGCGAATGCTTGGATAATTCTTATGAGTATGATACTCCATCCATTTGGCTAGATAGATTAAGTCATCAAGATTGAAATTGAAATGTTCTTTAACATACTCTAAGTTTTCTTCTTTGCACCTAAATAAAGCGCGATATTTCTTTAATTGTTCTACACTCCATTTGGGATATTGATTGTGATTGCACTTTTCACATAAGAATCCACCATCTTTTACAGAAAGAGTTTCTACTCTTGTGCTTTCACAATGTACACACCCTTGGATAAAAGGTTGGATTCCTTCTTGTTCAATACAATATTTTAGAATGATGCAGGCCCAGAAATAAAAATCATCTAAGTCTTTGTCGGCTGCGTTCCAACAATCCAATACTACGTTGAATAAATTCTCTTCTTTTTTAGTTTTAGAAATCAAGTCGTGCAACACGAAACAACAACTCGATTTAAACAGATCTTCTTGAATGTGATAGTAATAATGAATGGTTTGTCCTTGTAGTAATAAGGGCATTTTTGTCTTATCTTCGATCATGAATTCATTATAAGAAAAGGGCTGTACAAGCCGCAAATTCTTAGAATTGGGTTTGAACAGTCCTCTTGCGTATAAAGTTAAAATGGAATCTGTAGTCAAAACTTTGACTAGGCCATCCTTATCTTTGTATTCACCAACACTTAATACAAGTGCCTGAATCTTAGTCTTCATCGATTTGTTCTAATTCGTCTAAACCGAATTCTTTGATCTTGTTTTCGTGATTACGCCAATTCTTTTCAACACGCACAAAGAGTTCCAAATCCACACTGCATCCGAGCATATCTTTTAATTCCTTTTGTGCATCTAGACGAATCGAACGAATCATGCTCGCTTGTTTACCAATCAAGATTCCCTTCTGTGATTCACGATCGACTACCACCATCATTTGAAGATACATGCGATTACCACGTTTTTCTTTACGCTCTAAAATAACCGCTACACTATGAGGGATTTCCTCATGTGTTTTAAATAAGATCTTTTCACGAACAATTTCACACATTCTAAAATTGATGTCATGATCCGACTTCATTTCTTCAGGAAACATCGGCTCGCCTTCTGGCAAATACCCTTTGAACACCTTCAATAGCTCTTCTAAATTGTCTTTATCCAAAGCACTGATTGGAACAATATCATTAAAGTCATATTGTTTTTGCCAATACACCAAACGCTTTAATAATTGTTCCTTACCAAGCTTATCAATCTTATTCATGATCAATACAACCGGTTTATGTAATGTTTCAATACGTTTTAAAATAAATGAATCGCCTGTTCCAAAAGCTTGAGAGCCATCTACGATCCATCCGATCACGTCACAATCTTCCATTGCCGAATAGGCATTCTTATTTAAGACGCGTCCAAGTTGTTGTTGCGGCTTATGAATACCTGGTGTATCTACAAACACATATTGACAATCTTCATTTGTCAAAATACCCGAAATATTGTTTCTTGTCGTATTCGGTTTGTCCGACATGATTGCGATTTTTTCTTTCAACAATGCATTCAACAATGTTGATTTTCCTGCATTGGGTCTTCCTACGATCGCAATAAATCCTGATTTATAATTACTCATTTTACCTCCGTTTTAAAATAGTTTGGGCAAAAATACATAAAGCCCAATACATGCGGCAAGCACGCTGATAATAAAGACAGCTCCTGCGGCCATATCCTTAATATGTTTGGCTTGTTGGGTATGTTCAAGAGAAATATAATCCACGCATCTTTCAATACACGAATTGATGATTTCACTAAACCATACTAAGCCAATGGCGAAAATCAACATCATCCACTCATTTAGTGAACAATGAAAGAGAATGCCGCACAATATCACAATCAATCCAAAGATGCCTTGAAGACGAATACTGCGATCACAAGTGAAAGCGTAAAATAGGCCTTGAAAGGCATATTTAAATCTACCTTTGAACCAATTCATCTAAGATCTCATCCTGTAAGGCAAACATCACCTTTTCATCCTCTTCCTTCATGTGATCATATCCCATTAAATGAAGTAATCCATGACAGAATAAGAAACATGCTTCACGACGAATCGAATGACCATAGGCTTTCGCCTGATCACGTATAGCTTGTACATTGATGAAAATATCACCAAGTTCATATTGATCTTCTTCAATCCACATATCACTCATATCATCTTGAATCGCAAAGCTAATGACATCTGTAGGACGATCAACATTACGATAGTCACGATTAATTTCGTGAATCTGTTCAGGTGTTACATAAATTACCGATAAACTCCAGTCTCCCTTTCTGTCTAACACCTTGCAGGCACGTTCTAATATCCTTTCAAAATCTTTTTTGTAGCGATAGACACTTCTATCTTTTGCGTTATTTGTAAAAATTATTTCCATGCCTTGATTATACACTAAACAAAAAGAGAGTTCAAAACGAACTCTTACTTTGTAGTTTCTCTAAATAATTTTGAGAATGAAATTTCAATATCTTTGTTCTGTTTAACAGACTCATCTTCCACTAACATCTTAGTTAGTAAACGCATCGCAACAGCTCCTAAATCATATTCAGGAATGTTGTAAGTTGAAATTGTTGGACGCATCATTGTCAAATATTTTGAGTTCAAGATACATACAAGTTCTGTATCATCTGGAATTGAATATCCGCTTTCTTTACATGCGTTCATTAAAGCGATGGCCTGAGAATCACGGAATGTAATGACCATACGACTTGGTTTGTGGTTCTTGTAGTAGTCGGATAAGAATGTGTAGCTTGATTTGTAGCTATCATCGTATGTAACATACTTATCAAATACCAATCCTTTTTCTGCATAAGCACGATCTACACCCGCTTTTAATTGTTCCATCATAGAAAGATTCAATTTATCTTCTACCATAGAGATATCATCAACGCCCTTTTCGAAGCATTCATTCACAAATTCATAAGCCATACGTTCGAAGTTGATATATACATTTCCAACGTTACCAATCTTTTGGCCTTTTAATTTACTTCCAACTACAACCATTGGAATTTGGTATTCATGTAAAACTTCCATTTCATCTTCTGAGAAGTTGTCATTAAACAAGATGACACCATCAACACGTGATTTAATAATAGATTCAATCACATCCTGCATTTTTGAAATTCCCTTACTTGTTGTATGGAACATGATGTTGTAGTTATAGATTTTTGCGACATCCATCAAACCATTCAAGATTTTTGCGTTGTACGCAAACAATTTCTCGCTCATTACGATTGAAATTGTCGTAGTTTTAGACAATGCCAAACCTTGCGCAATCGCATTTGGTTTATAACCCAATTTTTCAATCGCTTGTTGAACACGCATACGTGTATCTTCACGCACTACATTACTATCATTAATAACACGTGATACAGTTGCCAATGAGACATCGGCTTCTTTGGCAACATCATAAATGGTAATTCGTTTCATTCCTATTCGTCCCCCTTATTAAAAATCTTCTTTAATCCACTAAACAATGCTTCGGTAGCTTTACCCGTTACTTCTTCTGCTTTATCAACGGCACGAATAACAGAATCATTCGTACGAATTTCATCGACTTTTTCATCCGCCTTATCAATTACCTTGCGCAAAGAATCATTTTTTCTTAATGTTTCTTTTCCAAATTTAAAGCCCTCAACAACCAATCCAGCTGTACCCTGTAAGAATTCTTTTCCAGCTGACATTGTCTGTTTAAATTGTTCACTTTCACTTACTTCAACCACTTTATCCTTTGTCGAAGAAAGAATATCTTTCGCATCCTCTTTTGCCTGTGATAATGCTTCCTTAACCTTTTCAGGATCTGAAGCATCTTTTAATAAGTCACGCACATCATCGAATAATTTTTCGATTTTGCTCTTGGCATCCTCAATAATTCTTTCATTATCTGTATTTTCGGATTCATGCATTACTTCAAGCTCTAGCATCGATTCTTTTTCTAAATCATCAATTAATTGTTTTTCATCCATGTCATTCATCCTCCTTAGTTTCTATGCTTTCTTTTCCAGTTTTTTTACTTTGAAACCAGTCTTTGGCATTTTGTACATTTTCACTTAACGCACCAACCACATTCATAAATGCTTCTTTTGCGGTTTGATTTACCTCATCCACCGTATTCGAAATATTTTCTGCCGTTTTTAATGGCGCATCTAGTTTTTTCAATTGATCATTGGCCGTATCCAATGTTTTTGAGACTTGTTTTAAAGTTTCAATCAATTGCTTCAAAAAGAGAATTAAATAAATTAATGCGATGACACCAACGATGGGTAACACATATGAAAACGCACGAGCTAATGTACTCATAAAGATATCTAAACTCACAATACCACCTCAGAAAGATTATAACATGAACTTTCTAACTTATCTATTTATTTTGAAACTTTTTTCACAAGTGTGTAAACGCTACAAATAATAAAGGAAGTGTCGAATTACTCGAACACTTCCATAAAATAGATTCTAGACGCAAAATTTAGGGAAATGATGAACATGTTCACCATAAATGCAGGCTTTCATTTAACACCCACATATCCCTATACTCTTCAAAACAGAATTTGCTTAAATCGATGTATGACCATTTTGTTTTTTTATATTTTCTTTGAAATCAGCTCATCCTTTTTTATTTTCTCTGTTAATTCAAGTATTTTCGTATGAATGGAGTGAATGACTTTTGAAAACTCCACATCATTTTTTCCGGTAGGATCACTCAATCCCCAATCTTCTCTATATTCGCATGGAATTGCAGGACAATTTACATTACATCCCATTGTGATCACAATATCTACTTGCGGTATTTCTGACAACAGTTTGGAATATTGTGTTTTTTCCATGTCTATTTGATACATGTCTTTCATTAAACGTACAGCATCTTGATTGATTTGTGGTTTCGTTTCTGTTCCAGCGGAATAGCTTTCAAATACATTTGAAGAAAGGTGTTTTGACAATGCTTCCGCAATTTGACTACGACACGAATTATGTACGCAGATAAAAGCCACCTTTGGTTTTTTCATAAATAAATTACCCACCCTTCCTAGTTTTTAGCTTCGTCTTAGGTCAATGTTTTTCCATAGGATATGATTTCACTTCTTCTGTCTAAACAGAACAAAAAGCCTATTCCCTTATAAAAAGGTATAGGCTTTTATCCTTAGATACTCTTATAAGATTTTTTCTAATTTATCTCTCAATAGATAGATGTCCTTACTAGACATGAAGACGAATGCTGCTGGGGCTAATTCTTTTAACTTTTCAGCTGAAGCATCATCTACATCTAATAAGATTGCGTTTGGACAACGATCCATTAAATCTTGAATTGTGACTGTGATTGTATCATCTTCTCTTACGGCATTTTTAGGGAAATCCAGTAAACATACTTGATCCGCCGTATTTAAACTCTTCGCAAAGTCATCCAAGAAATATTGTAGACGTGAATAACGATCTGGTTTATATAACGCTACGATTTTCTTTTCTGGATATTTTTTACGAACTGCATCAATCATTAGACGAATCGCTGTTGGATGGTGTGCATAGTCATCGACTAATACACTATCCTTGACTTCATCAATCACAAATCGACGAGCGATTCCTTTATAATCTTGTAAGCCTTGTACAATGATATCGGCTGGCATACCTAACATATGGGCTAGCGCAAAACATCCTAAGGCATCCTGCATAAAGGCATCTCCCACTTCATTTAATTCAACGTGAGCTAGAATTTCACCATTGTGCTTACAATCAAAATGCATACCAAATGGCCCTTGTTCAATATGGATGGCTTGATAATCATTGCCATCCTTTAAACCATATGTAGTTACTGGCACATTGTAGTGTAGATTTTTAAGGTGTTCATCATCTCCAAAGATGACAATGCCTTTTTTGACTTGGTTCGCAAAACTTTGGAATGCCGATACATAATCATCCATATCTTTATAATAGTCAATATGATCCAATTCAATATTGGTGATGATCGCATAATCTGGATGATATGCCAAGAAATGTCTTTGAAATTCACAAGATTCTAGTACAAAATGGTTGGCATGTTCTGGCATATAGCCATGGCCATCTCCAATTAAGTATGCACATTCATCTTGTAAAGAAAGAACTTGGCCTAAAATACCTGTTGTTGTGGACTTACCATGTGTTCCCGCAACACAGATAGAACTGTATGACTCTAATAAAATACCTAAGTATTCATTATAATAATATGTTTTTACAGTTGGATTGTCCATCGCTGCTTTCACTTCCGGATGAGTTTGATCAAAAGATAAACCAATGATCACTGTGTCATTGTCCTTGATGTTTTCAGGACTAAACGAATAGATTGGGATATTACGCGCTCTTAATCCATCTTCTGTAAAGATATATTTATCGATATCACTACCTGTGACTTCTTTATGTTCATCATGTAAGATACATGCCAAGGCAGCCATACCTGTTCCTTTAATACCAATAAAATGATAAGCCATTTTATTCACCTTCTTTGTCAAATAACGATTCTTGTTTGTTTGTTTCCTTTTTTGGCTTCTCTAACATTTCAGAAAGATTCATATTTTTCTTTGATTCTTCCACCTTGTATTCAGGAATAGAATCCGCTGGCTGCATACTTGGTAAGTATGTTCCATACATTGGAGATAAGATCTTTGAGAAATCTTCGTCTTCTGGTTTGTTTAACGTAATCGCATCGTGCACTTTATCAAATTCTTTTTCAGAATCTTCCACATTTCCAAAGATTGGAGAAATGACTGGCTGATAATCTAAATCTTCGGCAACACGACGTACTTTTACGGATTTATGACGATCATATTTATACACTTTTTGTTTCGGTTTTGCCTCTTCTTGTGCAATCGAATCGACATCTAAACCTTGGAAAATTGTTGTTTTCTTAGGCTTAGGTTGAATAATCGCCTTTTCAAAAATAGGAGAATTCATAAAGTTTTCAGGATCCTTTTCAATCGAGCTTGCTGCTTCCTTTAAAATTGGTTCTGGCTTTACAACTTCTTCTTCTTGAACTTGTGGTTCTGCAACAACAGGTTCAGGTGTTACTTCTTCTTGTTTCGCAGGTTCTTCTACGACTTCTTCTTCATCGTCTTCTTCAACATCTTCATTGAAGATTGCATGCATTAAATCCTTTAACATATTTCCTTCTCACTTTCTATTGTCTGATTCAGAAATGCTTCTATTTCTTCTTTTGTCTTGCGAAGTGTAGAAACAAATCTTGATATTTCTTTTCCATCCTTGAAACATATAAAGCTAGGAATCCCCATCACTTCATATTCAATCGCAATATCCATACAATGATCACGATTTAAAGAATAGAACTTTAAATCACTAAATTGTTCTTCAATCTCAGGCAAGAAAGGTTTGATGTACATACAGTCTGGACACCAAAATGCCGTAAACATCATCACTTGAATGCCTGAATTTGTTAATGCGTTTAAAAATTCGTCTTTATTACGAAGTTCAGTCATATGCATATCTCCAAACACAACGATAGATTGGCTGCCCTAAAGAAATGAATTTTTGTTCATATTCTGTAATCGCATCTTCATCATGTTTTTCACGACGATAATCTACACTAATTTCAACCATCTTAAAACCGGCATTTTGAAATTCAATCAAGCTATATTCAAATAAAGCACTGTTATCCGTCTTCATTTGAATTTCACCATTACGAGATAAAATACGCTTGTATTGATCTAAAAAAGTAGTGCTGGATAAACGTCTTTTCGCATAGCGCTTTTTAGGCCATGGATCCGAGAAATTCAAATGGATCACATCCACTTCACGCGGACCAAACCATTCTCCAATGGAACTCGCATCATCTTGAATCAGTTTCAAACGTTTCTTTTCTGTATCCTCATCGTATTTTTTAGCGGCAATACCTGCAGCACTCTCATTCTTTTCAATCGCAATAAATCCAGTGTCTGGATACATTTTAGCCATATCTAAAGAATAGTTTCCTTTACCACATCCAATTTCGATATGTAAAGTATCTGTATCCAATAACTTTTTCCAGTTTCCTGCTTGTTTGGATGGTTCTTTTACTAAACAACTCGCAGTAGGCAAATAGTCTGTTGCCCACTTTACTTTACGCATTCTCATATTAGCTGCACAATGTCACGATCGCATCGGCATAAATACAGATAGCCTGCAACAAGTTATCTAATTTAATACCTTCATCACGTTGGTGACATCCTCCTACAAACGCATCGGTTTCAATCACTTCATTTGGAAGTTCTGGTCCATAAGATACAAAATTTTCAAATTTACGAGCATATGTTCCACCACCAATTGTGATTGGACAAGAGAAAGTATCACCTGTGTATTTTTGGTAGACACTCATTAAATCTTTCACTAAACGAGAATCTGGATCTACGAATAATGGTTTAGAATCTCCACGATTTTCTGCTTTGATATTTGAAGTCAAGTTTGCACAAGCCACATCAAATTTTGCCATGATTTCATCGGCATTTGTATCATTTGGATAACGAATATCAATTAAGATATCTGTTTCATTGTTTTCCATATTGACAATACCTGTATTCATTGTCAAGAAAGACATGTATAAGCCATCTTTTTCAATACCTACTGGTTTACCCATCCAGTCTTTTAGTAAGAAATATAAATCTTTTGAAAGTTGATCTTCATAGGCTTCACCAATAAAGTTCAACAATAAGACAGCGGCATTTACACCGTTATATGGCATAGCTGCATGCGCAAATGCACCATCAATATGTAAAGTTACACCATCTTCACTTCTTTTGATGGAACCCTTAACGCCTTGGGTAGCACAATAGAATTTAAATAAATCTTCTTGTTGATAACTCATGACATCCACTGTGACATCAGCTTTACCAATCACAATATTTGGACGGCTTCCCGCATGAAGTTTTTTGATGACAGTTGCATCACTACTTACTAAGCCAACATGTAAGCCACCTTTTTCACCATAAATAACTGGGAAATTGGCATCGGGTACAAATCCCATTTGTGGAACTTCAGCATGATCCACATAGTAATTCATACATTCCATACCAGATTCTTCATCGCATCCCGTAATCAACATGACTCTTTTTTTCAAAGGAATGTTTAAGTCACGAATCATCTTTAATGCATAGTATCCAGCTAATGCAGGACCTTTATCATCCATAACACCACGTCCAAAGATGTAGCCATTTTCTAATGTTACTTTTAAAGGATCTTTTGTCCATCCTTCGCCTAGTGGCACAATGTCCAAGTGTCCTAAAACACCAAATGTTTCTTCTCCTTGACCATATTCAACAACGCCTGCATATCCATCAATGTCTTTGGTTTCAAAGCCATCGCGCTTAGCCATATCTAACATGGCATCCAATACGTCACGACAGTTTTTTCCAAAAGGAGCATTTTCAGCTTTCGTTGATTCATCACGAACACTTTCATACGATACAAGTGTGTTTAAGTCTTTTAAGAAATCGTCTTTATATTTAAGTACTTCTGTATTAAAATCCATAATTTTCACCTCTACCCAACTATTTTACCACATAGTCAAGAAAAAAGAACTCGTTTTTAACGAGTTCCTAACTTTTACGCTTCTGTTTTTTCTTCTTCTGCTTTAGGTTTTGGAAGTAAAGCTTTTGCGCTTACATTGATACGACCCTTATTGTCGATTTCTGTAACCTTAACATCGATGATATCACCAAGTTTTAACACATCTTCGACTTTATCTACACGGTGGTGAGAAATTTTAGAAATGTGTAATAAACCATCTGTATTACCAAACAAGTTCACGAATGCACCGAATTTTTCTAGACGAACAACTTTAGCTGCATATACATCTCCAACTTTGGCAACACGTACGATGTCACTAATCATTTGTTTCGCCTTTTCGATTGTATCGTAATCATTGTGGTAGATGACTACTTTTCCATCATCATCAATATCAATTTTTACATTGTCACATTGGGCAATGATTTCGTTGATCATTTTTCCACCAGGTCCGATTACATCTTTAATCTTATCTGGATCAATGTTCATCATCGCAATCTTAGGTGCATATGGACTCAATTGTTCTCTTGGACATGGGATACATGCCAACATGTTATCTAAGATTTCTAAACGTGCCTTGTGAGCTTGTGCCAATGCTTCTTCGAAGATATTTTTAGTAATACCTGTTACTTTGATATCCATCTGTAAAGCTGTGATACCATTTTTCGTTCCGGCAACCTTAAAGTCCATATCTCCAAAGTGGTCTTCCATACCTTGGATATCTGTTAAAACAGTATATTTACCTGAATTATCATCCATGATCAATCCCATCGCAATACCCGCAACAGGTGCTTTGATTGGAACACCAGCCGCCATTAAAGACATTGTTCCAGCACAAATACTTGCCTGAGAACTAGATCCGTTACTTTCCATAACATCCGCTACTGTACGAATTGTATATGGGAATTCATCTACACTTGGTAATACTTGAGCTAAAGCTCTTTCACCTAAGGCACCATGACCAATTTCACGACGTCCTGGATTTCCCATACGTCCAGTTTCACCAACGCAATATGGTGGGAAGTTATAGTGGTGCATAAAACGTTTTGAATCGACAACAGTTAAATCATCAATGATCTGGTTGTCATTTAATGCACCCAATGTAGTTGTTGATAATACCTGTGTTTCTCCACGCGTAAATAAAGCCGAACCATGAACACGAGGAAGTAAATCCACTTGTGAGTTCAATGGACGGATTTCATCGATTTGACGGCCATCTGGACGTACTTTGTCTTCAATGATCAAACGACGTACTTCGTCCGCTTCAATACTACGACAGATTTCACGAGCTTGTTTCACCGCATTGTTTTGATCTTTTTCAGATTCATATTCTTTGTTTGCGATCATTTCAGCAGCTTCATCTGTTAAATCATCAATTTTTCCGTAACGCTCTAATTTTTCTTTAATCGATACAGCTGCACGAATTTGTGCTTCAAAGTTTGCACGAACTTCACGATCGATTGTTTCATCTACGGCATACAATTCGATTTCACGTTTTTCTTTACCACAAGCGGCTACGATTTCTTCTTGGAATGCACATAATTTTTTGATTTGTTCATGTCCAAACATCAATGCCGCAAGCATATCCTCTTCGCTAACTTCTTTAGCTCCAGCTTCAACCATGTTTAAAGCTTGGGCAGTACCCGCAACAGTTAAATCGATATCACTTTCTTCCATTTGAGCCACTGTAGGGTTGGCAACCAATTCTCCATTGATACGTCCAACTTTAACACCTGCGATTGGTCCATTGAATGGAATATCTGAAATACATAATGCCAATGAAGCACCAAACATAGCTGCCATTTCAGGACTTGCATCTTGATCTACACTTAATACCGTATTGACAACCTGTACTTCATTACGGAATCCTTCCGCAAATAAAGGACGGATTGGACGGTCGATCATACGTGCTGTTAATGTCGCATGTTCGCTTGGTCTTCCTTCACGACGTAAAAATCCTCCTGGAATTTTTCCAACAGAATATAACTTTTCTTCAAAACTTACTGTTAAAGGGAAAAAGTCAATCCCTTCTTTTGCCTGGTTTGATGCACATGCAGTTGATAAAGTCACTGTATCTCCATAACGGATAATAACGGCTCCATCAGCCTGTTTTGCGATTTCACCAGTCTCTACTGTGATCCCCCGACCACAAAAATCTAAATGAAACTCTTGTTTCGCCATTTTTTCACCTCAATCATACTTTTATATTCTATCAAATAAATGCGTAAAAAAAAAGTAATCTTTTCGATTACTTTCTTAAACCTAATTTAGCGATCAATGCTTTGTAACGGTCTAAATCTTTACCCTTCAAGTAAGCTAACAATTTTTTACGACGACCAACTTTTTTCATCAATCCACGTTGTGAGTGGTAATCGTGTTTGTGTTCTTTGAAGTGTTCAGTTAAACGGTTGATTTCTTCAGTCAATACAGCGATTTGAACTTCAGGAGAACCTGTGTCACCTTCGTGTACTGCATACTCTTGCATAATTGCTTGTTTTTCAGATTTTAATAACATTTTTTCTTCCTCCATGTATATTAGTCCTTTTCTACCGAGCGAAAGGTTGGAAGTTTCCAAACTCTCAGTACAAAAGCTATTAAATGATATCATTCTATCATCATAAAATCAACTAGAATCGTATTTAATATTTCAAGTCCAGCATCATTTAAATAGATACATTCCCCTTCGAAACAAAAATACTCACGATACGTATCTAATACAGTTGCATAATGATTTTTAAAATCATTCTGATATTTCAAATTCCATTCTCTTATATTCAATCCAAACTTTGTACGCAATGCCATCATGATCGCATCCATACCTCGTTCAGATAGTGGTTCAGGAATATATGTAGAACAAGGACCCTTCAAACAATACTTCTTTAAACTTGTCGTATTATCATAACGAATGCCATCAAGTCTTCCACTTGCGCCACAGCCAAAGCCATAGAAGTCTTTATCTTGCCAATACGCTAAATTGTGTTTGGAATAATAGCCTGGCTTACAAAAGCTAGAAATTTCATAATGAATATATCCGGCTGCTTCAAGTGTTTTCGTAATGTATTCAAACATATCCGCTTCAAGATCTGGATCACAAGGCTCTACACCTGTCTTTCCAAATATTGAATTTTCTTCAATTTGTAAAGAATAAATGGATAAGTGTGGTATATCTAAACTTAAAAATGTAAAAATATCTCTTTTCACATCTTCCATTGTTTGATCGGGAAGTCCAAAAATTAAATCAACGGAGAAATTATGAATCCCACTTTCTTGAATCCATCGAATCACTTTCTTAGCCTGATTGGATGTATGTCTTCTTCGGCAGACTTTTAATAGATCATCATTAAAGCTTTGTACACCCAAACTAATACGGTTGACTCCCAAAGAAACATAAGATGCTAGTTTTTCTTCATCTAAGGATTCAGGATTGCATTCTACGGTAAATTCATCAATATCTTTAGGAAAACAATTTCTTATCGATGCAAAATCATCCACACTCAATACACTTGGTGTGCCCCCACCAAAATAAAGAGTATGAAGATTTGAAATCTTATACTCTTGAATTTCTTGTATTAACTTTTCTTTCCAACTTGAAAAGAACTGTTCATTTTTTTGAATACGGACAAAATCACAATACGCACATATCGAATCACAGAACGGAATATGTACATAGGCTGATGGTACCATTAGTCGTCATCCATACTTAAAACGGCCATGAAGGCTTCTTGAGGAATCTCTACCGATCCAACCATCTTCATACGTTTCTTTCCTTCTTTTTGTTTCTCTAACAATTTCTTTTTACGTGAGATATCGCCACCATAACACTTTGCCAATACGTTTTTACGCAATGCCTTAATGTTTGTACGTGCAATGATCTTTCCACCAATGGCTGCCTGCACAGGAATTTCAAATTGCTGCTTAGGAATCAAGTCTTTCAATTTTACGGCCATCGCATTACCGCGGTTGTACGCAAAATCTCTAAACACAATGGTAGATAGGGCATCGACGATCTGTCCATTTAATAAAATATCCATCTTCACTAGACTACTTGTACGGTATCCGCTAAATTCATAGTCAAAACTAGCATATCCTTTTGTACAAGATTTCATCTTATCAAAGAAATCATAAATAATTTCGCTTAATGGCATTTGGTAAACCATCATCATACGAACATCATCTAAAACTTGAAGGTCTACATATTCGCCACGTTTTTTCTGACAAAGATCCATCATCGGACCCACAAATTCTTTTGGCACCATAATGTCACACTTCACATATGGTTCCTCAATATGATCCACTTTTTGAGGTTCTGGTAAAGCCGATGGGTTATCGATTTCTTCCATAGTACCATCTGTTTTATAGACATGATAAATTACGGAAGGACTTGTTGCGATCAAACTAAGATTGTATTCGCGCTCTAAACGCTCTTCAACTACATCCATATGTAATAAGCCTAAGAATCCACATCGGAATCCAAACCCTAAAGCTTGTGACGTTTCCGGTTCATAGTGTAGAGCCGCATCGTTTAATTTTAATTTGGACAAAGCTTCTTTTAAATCGTCATAACGCGCATTGTCTACAGGATACAAACCACAATAGACCATCGGATGCATTTCACGATATCCAGATAGTGGTTCACTTGCAGGATTGGATGCAACTGTAATCGTATCACCGACACGAACATCTTCAATGTTTTTAATGGCTGCACTGACCCATCCTACATCTCCACAGTTCAATTGGTCTTCCACCACTTCTTTTGGTGTACGAACGCCCACTTCTGTGACTTCATATTCAGCGCCTGTTGCCATAAAGCGAATCTTATCTTTTGGTTTGATTGTTCCATTCTTTACCGATACAAACGCAATGATTCCACGATAAGAATCATAGAAAGAGTCAAAAACTAAAGCTTGTGTTGGTGCTTCTTTATCCCCTTTTGGACTTGGTAGTTTATGCACGATTTCTTCTAGCACTTTATCGACATTCAATCCCGATTTAGCACTGATTTCAACCGCTTCACTACAATCCAATCCAATTAAGTCTTCAATTTCTTTTTTTACCACTTCTGGTTGGGCACTAGGAAGATCCACCTTATTTAATACAGGCAAGATTTCCAAGTCGTTTTCTAATGCCAAATATACGTTGGCTAAAGTCTGTGCTTGTACGCCTTGAGCTGCATCCACGACTAAAATAGCCCCATCACAAGCTGCTAAAGAGCGAGACACTTCATATGTAAAGTCGACATGGCCTGGTGTATCAATAAGATGGAACAAGTAATCTTGTCCATCTTTGGCATGATATACAAGCTGTACGGCATTTAATTTAATTGTGATCCCACGCTCTCTTTCTAGATCCATTGAATCTAAAATTTGATCTTTCATTTCACGCTTTTCCACCGTATCCGTAAGTTCCAAGATACGATCGGCTAACGTACTTTTTCCGTGGTCAATATGTGCAATGATACAAAAATTTCGAACATTCTTTTGATCCATAGATTTCCCCCTACTCTACAATATTTCCTACTAAGTTACGACCCTGTCCATTAAAGAAGCTTGCACAATCCATGACTGGCTTTCCTTCCATTTGACAAGTTTCAATCACAAGTGTACCCAAATGAAGGCCAATGCCAAGTTTATTCTTGCCAATCTTGATAAGACGTCCAAACTCATTCTGTTCATCTAAATAACTTGCCTTTAAAATCTTAAATTTCTTTCCATTCAACAATACATAAGCACCTGGTGCATCTGAGAAAGCACGAATTTGATTCAAGATGTGTTCATCATCCTGATTTAAATCAATATGTTCTTCTTCTTTAGATAAAATAGGCGAGAATACAACCTGACTTTCATCCTGCTCTACATAGACAGCCTTGCCCGAACAAATCTCTTCAAAATGTTCCAGTAATAATTCACTTGCACAAATGCCCATCTTTTCAAATAAAGATGTAGAATTGTCTTCAGGCAATATTTCAATTTCTTTTTGGGCTAAAACAGGACCTGCATCCATTTTAGGTGCCATTTTCATTAAGGACATCCCACTTACTTTATCACCATTCCAAATGGCTCTTTGGATTGGGGCTCCCCCTCTATATTTTGGTAGCAAAGAACCATGAAGGTTCACACAACCATACGTAGGAAGATCCAAGACTTCCTTAGGTACAATTTGTCCATAAGCACATGTCACAATTAAATCAGGGGCAAAATCAAGAATCGTTTGATAGTCTGACTTAATTTTAACAGGCTGAAATACAGGAATGTCATATTCTAAAGCCACTTCTTTGACTTCTGAATAGACCAGCTGTTGTTTTCTACCCTTTTTCTTATCCGGCTGTGTTACCACTAAGCCTACATGTATATCGTTTTCTAACATTGTTTTTAATACGACACTAGCAATTTTGGGTGTTCCCATAAAAATAATGCGTCTATTTTTCATAATATCACTCCAATACTAGAGTATTATAGCGTATTTTTTTGAAGTTGTGTTGCAATAAATCAGAAATTTTGCTATAATCCATTTGCAATTTATGTCAGGAGGTGCACTTCATGCCACAGATTAAATCTCAAAAGAAACGTGTTAAAACAAATAACAAGGCTCACAAATTAGTCGTATCTAAAAAATCAGCATTGAAATCAAGTATTAAAGCTGTATTAGCAGCTGTTGATGCTAAAGATAAAGAAGCTGCTGTAGCAGCTTACAACGACTGCAGTTCTAAATTGGACAAAGCCGTAGCTAAAGGTATTCACCACAAAAACTACGCTAGCCGTCAAAAAGCACGTTTAGCTAAAGCTATTAACGAAATCGCGTAATGAAGGATTAAGAAGTCATATGACTTCTTTTTTTATTGTCGGATAAAAAATCATGAACCAAACCAAACTACAATCGAAGCCATCGAGGAAGAAAGAAGAATGATGTCTGATCCAACAATGCCGAAATATTCCAGCATTGATGAGCTAAAAGCGGCATTAGATATATGAAATATATCCTAGAATTTACAACTCGTAGGTACACATTCCGACTTACTTCAATGATAAGTGCTAAATACTAATCCAAATACATTTAGATTGGCCATCCTTATTCATAGGAGCTTTTTTATTTGTCAAATATAAAAAGGTGGAGTCTTACTAATTGAAGATTCCACCTTTTCATAAGTATTCCTAAAAAATCAAATCTGGTAAGTTTTTCTGTCGGTTGTCGACAATGATTAGACATGAGCGTTTACCGTCTCTCATCCGACCACAACTTTTATAGATGCTTACCACATCTAAAGGTATTGCTACCTTCAATATAATTATACCAATAATTACCCTAAAATCAATCAATACATTCTCAAGAAAGACTTTTCCTACGAAAAAGTCACACGTCTAAATAGCATGCCCGGTTCGTTTCCAGTCGTCCGATAACATTTCAATATCTTCTCCATCTTTCTCAACCATTCGGTATCTCAATCCATTCAGTCTTTAGCGATGGAGTTTTTATTGTATGCATTATTTATAAATACTTCAGAATTTCATCCATGATCTATGTACCTATCATCCAGTAAGATATCTAAAACTTCTGGTTTTGATTATGTATCTTATTAAATCACAAATCCCATGCCTCTAGGATTGATGACATAAGCTGCACAATAATGTACTCAGTTCTTTTTGTTGTTCCTGATAATCTATATCATGTGATATTTTATTGTTTTTTTACATACAATATTTTCCTGTTTCGAAACCAAAATCTTAATATACAAAAAATGAACAAGGCTATTCCTTGTTCATCATTAAGTTTAGACAAAAGTATTCAAAACCATCATCTTTATCAATCTTCCCCATTTTCATTTGTTGATCAAAATCCGCTAGTAAAGATAGATTGTAAAGTAAGGCTTCACTTGAAAAGCGCATGGCCTTTTGCATATTTAATTTCACGCGGTACGGATTAGCTTTTAATTCTTGGGCAATAGTTGCCTGTGCCTTTCCTTCATCCATTAATACGCGTACTTGGAATAGAAAACGTATTTGACTTGCCAAAAGTGCAACGATAGCTACTGGCTGCATATTGAGTTTTCTAAAATTACGATAGTAAGCTAATAATAAGATTCCATTTTGACTAAAGAAGGCGTCTACCATTTTAAAGATGTCATTCATAGGTTCTACGACAAGTAGATTTTGTATATCTTCAAGCGTTGGATGTTTTGAATAGATGGAAATCTTTTCAATTTCATTCTGGATGCACATAGGATCGAGTCCCATTCTGGATGTCATCCAATCTAATGTTTTAAAATCCACCTTGACACCATATTCCTTTAGCTTATCTTGCACATAAAACTTTTGTGACTTTTCATCGAGTGCTAAACAAGAATACAATGTTGCACACCCACTGATTTCTTTCACCTTTTTCTTTCTTGTATCCAGTTTATCACTTGGACATACAAGCACAAGAATCATGTCTGTATCTTTTCTTATTAGAAAAGGATCCACTTCATAGTTTGTCGTATTCTTGCTTGAAAGAAACGTACAGTTATTGACAATAATCATCTTGTCATCATCAAAGATCGAATAGGCATCTAAATCTTGTAGAACATTAGATATTTCATCCGTTTGGGCATCATAGATATTTACGTTTTCTTGAATATGATGTCTTTTTTTGATGGCCTCTAGCTTCATAGAAACCATGCTTTTGTCTTTTCCGTATAAAATATAAATCATGTCCATATTATACCAAACATTCCATCGTTTGTGACAACAAATGAAAAGTGAAACAAAGAATACATGGCTATACTTCCACAATCACTCGTACATAGTGTATTTATGTGTAAATTTTCTAATGTCTTGAGTGTTTCAACACTTGGATGACCATACTTATTCTTATAGCCACAACTAATCAAGGCAATCTTACAATCTAAAGAGTCAAGAAAATCTGGGTCTGAACTCGTATTCGATCCATGATGTCCTACTTTTATGACATCAGCTTTTAAATCGTATGTAGCCATCAATTGTTTTTCAATTTGTTTACTCGCATCCCCCATAAAGAGATAGGTTAAGTGATCATACGTAAAATAACTGATAAGACTCGAATCATTCGTATCCTTAGATTCTCTTTCACTTAACAACAAATAAAATGGATAATCGACATGAACCAATTGATTTGAATCTTCTATGACTTGTTTGATTTCTATTTTGTCTTTTAGACTATCATATCCTCCATTATGATCAAAGTCATCATGTGTAAGTATCAAAGTATCAATCGCATGAATGTTCTTGTTTTCTAGAAAGGGCATAATAATTCTTTCGACATTATCACGATATAGGTTTTGCCCACAATCAATCATCACTACACTTTTATGGAAAGGTTCTACAATGATGCTGCAGTCGGCTTGACCTATATTTAATGTATAGACTTGAAAGAAAGGATTACAATAAATTTCTAGAAATGGAACGATACATATCCATAGATATTTCCATTTAAAGTGTTTTAAGCATTGTATATAGAAGATGATAAACAGAACTATAAATAGGATTCTGGGTGCATAATGAATGGTAAGGTCTGGTAATTTTAGGTGTATTAAATCCTGCACTATAAATCCAAATAAGAAGATCAAACCATATAGTTTTCTAAAGATGTTAAAGAAAAGCAATGAAATAAGATTCACTTTCTTAAAGTAAATAAACATCAATCCAAGTAAGACCATCTTTTGTACAATCCATTTGTGTTCAGTACAAAAATAAGATACGAGTTGTAATAAGAGTGGACATACAAAAGATATGGATAGTACTTGACTTGGATAGATCATGCCAAAACAAAGGATTGTAAAAGCCATTTGATTGGGTTTGGATGTGAATAATAGAATACTCAACTGATACAAAATAAATCGTGTGAGTGAAAGTGTAAACACAAAGAAATGACCAAATAAAACACCGAAGACTAGAAGGATTCTTCGAATACGAGTCTCATCCCACTTTCGCTTTAATACATGCAAAACAATGTAGTATGCGCTCATATAGCCATATCCAAGCATCGTATAGATTTCATCTATGCTTTCATCGTGTATGCCATAGTATAAGGATAAGACAATAGAAGAATTGGGTTTCAACTTTAAATAATTGTAGAGTCTAGACTTGAATGATGTTGATTTATGGATGATTTCTACAGAATTCGTCTTAAACCTGATATTCTTATTTTCATTGTATCGAGTAAAACTAAACAGCGTAAAATTATCATCTGTATGAATGGGTTCTATGTGTTTGACTTTAACTTCATCTTGAAAACTTAGATCTAAATCTGTTTGAATAAGAATTTTAGAACCTCTATTTTTACCTATATAGTACCCTTTCTTTATTTCTGTAATTTTATATGTATCCTGTTGTTGAACTTCTTTTGGATATACAAGGATACAGCTTAATAGGCTAAATAAAATAAATAGAATCCAAATTCTTTTATCTTTAAACCGATAGTATAGATAGACAAGAAAGAAAAGTGTAAAACAGAGTATACAAAGTATTTCTTTTAAGATTAGACAGGCTAAAAAACCAAGTGAAAGTATCAACATCATAAGCAGATCTTATCCTTAATCTTATTAAACATGGCTGGACCAATGCCTTTGACATTTTGGATTTGTTCTAAAGATTGAAATGTGTTACTTTTGCGATACTCCATGATTCTTTGGGCAATGGCCGGACCAATACCTGGAAGTGTTTGTAGTTCTTCAAGTGTGGCACTATTAATAGAAATGAGTTTTACTTCTTGTTTTTCCGGAATCACCACCACATCTTTATCTTTTAGGATATAGTTAAAACTGATTCTAGACGTATCACTGTTTTCTAATAGGCCTCCGCTCATTTGAATTAAACTTGAAATGGAGCTGTTTCGCTTTAAAGTATAAACACCCGGGTTTTGAATAGCTCCCTTGATTTCCACTTGCATCAATGTGGGCTTGGCTTCTTGTAAGCTAATGGGTGTATACCGGTTAAAGCAGGTAAAGGTAAAGAAAATAAAGAGACAAAAAAAGAGAAGAGTTCGTTTCATAAATATCACCCTTCTCTTATACGTAATTTTTTGATGTTTTTCTATTTAATTTCAAGAATTTTTACATCATATGGTTCTTCAACACGTCTTACAGTACATACATCTCCAACTTTGTGGTCCATGATGACTTCTGCAAGTGGTGTTGTGTTTGAAAGCTTACCATTGAATGGATCTGCTTCAATTGTACCAACGATATTGAATGTTACTTCTTGGTTGTCTGATAAATCTAAGATTTTAACAGTAGATCCCAATTTTACAACATTCTTTGTCTTTTTATCTTCCGCATCATCGGCTTCACTAATGATTTCAGCATTTTTGATCATTGCCTCTAATTCACGAATACGACCTTCGACTTGGGCCTGGTGTTCTCTGGCTGCATCGTAGTCGGCGTTTTCAGACAAGTCACCTTGTGCACGAGCTTCCTGCAACTCGACGATAACTTCCTGACGAACTTTATGAACTAGGTTTTCATGTTCATTGACTAAATCATTATAACCTTCTTGGGTAACGTAAAATTTTTCATTTGCCATGTGGTATCACTCCTTGTATTTAGCACAAAAAATTATAACATAATCCTTAAATTATGCAAAACATTGTTACAGATTTAAGCCTAATTTTTCGCATTCTTCTAAATGTTCTTCATATGTTTTTGTGTAATGCACTTTACCATCCACTTTGTTGTATATATCAGCCGCAAAGAATAGATAATCTGTTTTTTCTGGATTCAATACAGCTTTAATGACTTCATCCCCTGGATTTAGAATTGGTCCAATAGGTAAGCCTTCATGTAAGTACGTATTGTATGGTGAATCGACTTCGGGATTGGTTTCACAATCTTTTGGATCATTGAAATCATCATACAACGCATAACAAACCGTTACACTTGATTGTAGTTTCATGCCTTGATCTAAACGATTATAGAAAACACCGGCAATTTTAGCCATATCACCAGGTTCACTCGCTTCAAATTGAACGACACTCGCCAAACTGATAATTTGATGGATGGATAAGTCGCTTTTATCAAATGCCTTTTTATTCTCTTTATACATCACATCAAAACGATCTAACAGAACGCGTGTAATATCATCAAGAGAGTCATCTTTTTCCAAGAAATATGTGTCAGGAAATAAATAACCTTCTAATTTCACTTTATAGTTGGAATTATTTAAATCATCTACATTTAAGAAAGAATAATCCTTTGCGAGCGTTTGAATATAAGAAACATCATTCCATTGATTTAAAATTTCTTCTGAAGAATACTTTCCATCATATAAATTTGATATTTCAGCCGCAATTTCTTTGGCCCATTTTCCTTCCGGTATTTTTAAGACAAGAGCATCTTTCTTTAGTTTTGTACTATCTTGAATGGTAGACAAAATGTCTTTTACGCTCATGCCATTATCCAATTCAAAAGTACCCGCCACAAAATTTGTGTTGTGAGTTGCCTTGCCATAAAGCTTGGCAACACTCTCATTTGCGATCAGATTCTCTTTTTTCAATTTCTCTAAAACTGAATCAAATGATTCATTATTTTCAATGGTAAACACTACTTCCTTATCCCCGTTGCCCGTACTTGATAATCCTGTCTTTACGACAAAAATCGAACCAAGACCGGCGATAATTAAAATGAATACAACGACTAATAGGACAACTCTTACAGAATTGACTTTTCGCCTAGTCGGCATTTTCCTCGTCCTCAACAAACGTGTTGATTACTTCTTCTACCATTTCCCATTCGGCATCGCTTTCAATAGGAATCAACTGACCTTTGTCGTCATAGCGAGATGCGAATACTTCGCCCTCATCATTGTCTGGATCTTGGAAAACCACATATTGGCATCCCGTTTCATCACTGTCAAAAGTGAATAAGATGGTCATCTTTTTTTCATTTCCATCTTCATCATATACATATAAACTATTTGAATCTAGCATAAATATACTTTTCCTTTCAAAAATAAAGGAGGATCTAGAATCCCCCGTTTTGTCTGTCCAAAAAACTCTGTAAAATTTGAACGGCAGCCATCTGATCAATTACTTTTTTACGTTTCTTTCTAGAAACATCCCCCTGTAGTAAGATTTTTTCGGCCGCAACCGTTGTTAGTCGCTCATCCCATAGATGAACTGTAATACCCGAAGACTCTAATTTCTTGGCAAATTCACAAGATATTTCACCACGAATTCCGATATCTCCATTCATGTGCTTTGGCAAGCCTAAAACTACTTCTTTGACTTTATTTTCTTTTAATAGCTTTAAAACTTCTTCTAAACAAGCATCATAATCATCTGATTCAAAACGCACAGTCGTTAAAGCTCGACACGTAATATGAAGCGCATCACAAATCGATACACCACATGTTTTTGAACCAAGATCTAAACCAATGATACGATCCATTATTTCTCTAAATACGCACGTACAAGTTCTTCAATGATTTCATAACGTTCAATCTTTTGGATCAAGTTACGAGCATTCTTGTGAGAAGAAATATACGCAGGGTCGTTACTAATCAAATAACCAGCAATCTGATTTTCTGAATTATAACCACGTTCTTCCAAAGCATCACTTACTTCACGAAGAATCATCTTGATATTTTCACGACGAATCTCTTCCGTAGTAAATGTCATTGTTTCGGTAATGTCTTTCATAATTTCACACTCCTTAACACGTTTTTATTATATATGAATCCAATTCAAAAAGAAAGCGATTTATCTAAAATGAGATGTTCTATCCCTAATAAACACTTGATTTTAATCAAATTATGCAAAAAAGACAAATCTATATCCCTCATATTATACCTTTCTTTATGATATGCAAAAGAGGCACATAAAGTGCCTCTTTTGGATGAGCGTTGTCCCTGTATTGCTTTTTTTTAAAGGGCCCAGGGTGACGATGGCCTCATCAGCGCTCCAAGGCTTCATTCGATGTCAATCAAATGTTCCTCGCCTTTATTGTATATATATCATACCACATAAACCTAAACACAATTTCAAACTTTTCAGTTTTAATAACATAATAAGCCCCATACTTGACTATCAATTGTGCTTAAATCAGATTGTATATTTATATACCCAAGTCTTATTCACCCCAAATACAATACATACAATCACTCTTTTGTTGAATATCCTCTAAGATAAAGATCCATTTGGCACAAGATGTAAGATTTTGTTGTCGATTCTTTACTTCAATAATGGTCTCAATAGACATCTGTAGTAGTCTTCTTTCAAAATCTTCGTACGATTTATGTTGTACGTCTAATCCAAACATTTCATACATCATTGAAAATTCATTATCTTTTACTACATTCAAATCCACTATGATCTTACGCATAGCTTAAGCCTCTTCAAATTGCGCATTATATAACTTCGTATAGAAGCCATTACGCTTCATCAATTCATCATGGCTTCCTACTTCTACAATGTCACCATGATCCATAACGATAATATTATCCGCATCACGAATCGTAGATAGGCGGTGCGCAATCACAAAGCTTGTACGACCCTTCATTAACTCATCCATTCCCTTTTGAATCAAGACTTCTGTACGTGTATCCACACTACTTGTGGCCTCATCCAAAATCAAGATTTTAGGATCTGCCAAGAAAGCACGGGCAATCGTTAATAATTGTCGTTGTCCTTGACTAATATTACTAGAAGCTTCATTCAGTACGGTATCATAACCATGATCTAATGTACGAATAAAGTGATCGACATGCGCAGCTTTGGCAGCTTTCATGACCTCTTCATCGGTTGCGTTGGGTCTACCAAATCTAAGGTTTTCTAGAATGCTTCCCTCAAACAGCCAAGCATCTTGTAATACCATACCGACCATATTACGTAAATCACTTCTTGTGTAGTCCGTAATATTATGGCCATCAATATAAATAGCGCCTGCATTTAATTCATAGAAACGCATCAATAATTTGACAATCGTTGTTTTACCTGCACCTGTAGGACCTACAATAGCGGTTGTTTGGCCTGGCTTGATATACATCGAAAAATCGTTAATGACAATCTTACTTGGATCATATCCAAAACATACATTCTCAAAAGTTACTTGGCCTTGTACATCTTCGAATACAACTGGATTTTGTACTTCAGCTACTTCTTCTTCACTTGCCAAGAATTCAAAGACACGCTCTGCAGCAGCTGCCGTACTCTGTAACATATTCATCGATTGTGAGATTTGTGAGATTGGTTGCGTAAAGTTACGTGTATACGTAATAAACGATTGAATGTCACCCACGGCAATTTCACCATGAATCGTTAAATAACCGCCTAAAATACATACGCCGACATAGCCAATATTACCAATCAAGTTTGTCAAAGGCATCATTAAGCCTGACAAGAATTGTGATTTCCATGCACTTGTATACAATTGATTATTATAGTCTTTAAACGATTTTAAAGAATCTTCTTCCCCATTAAAAGCTTTCACAATTGTATGTGCTGCATACATCTCTTCAATATGTCCATTGACTAAACCTAATGATTTTTGTTGCGCCTTGAAGTAGCGTTGACTCTTTTTCACAACAACCATCACTAGAATCATACTGAGTGGAATCACAACAAGAGCCATTAATGTCATTTTCCAAGAAATACTTAACATCATCACTAGAAAGCCAATGATTTGTACAATGCTTGATACCATCGTGGATAAAGATTGGTTTAAAGATTGAACTAGGGTATCTACATCATTAGTAAATCTTGAAAGAATATCTCCATGACTATTTTTATCAAAGTAAGATAGTGGAAGCTTATCAATCTTTTGGTTCATTTCCTTACGAAGCTGATATCCCATTTTATTGGATACACCACTCATCAACCAGCCTTGAAGATACGAGAAGGCCGTACTCATGGCATAGATAGCTAATAATAAGGCACACGTCTTTTTGATCGCATCAAAATCAATGCCACCCTTGCCTTGTACTTTATTCATAAAGCCTTCGGCTATTTCTGTAATAATATTTCCTTGAATCTTAGGTCCAATGACCATAATACATACGGAGACAACGGCACAAAGAATTCCAATTAGGAAAGTAAATTTAAAAGGTTTGATATAATTGAACAACTTCTTCATTGTACCTTTGAAATCTTTTGCCTTTTCGCCGCCACCACGCATACCACGGCCCATTGGACCTCTTGGACGATTGTTTTGTTTCTGATTAGACATTGGCAAGTTCCTCCTTTGTCAACTGGCTCGATGCGATTTGTTGATACACATCACAAGATTCCATCAATTCAGCATGTGTTCCTTTTCCAACCATTTTCCCTTCATCCAGTACAATGATTTGATCGGCATGTAAAATACTTGAAATACGTTGGGCGACAAGAAGTACCGTACTCTTCGTTTCTTTACAAGAAGCAGCTAAAGCTTCTCTTAATTTGGCATCCGTTTTAAAGTCTAATGCGCTAAAGCTATCATCAAAAATATAGATTTCAGGTTTACGCACAATGGCACGCGCAATCGATAGTCTTTGTCTTTGTCCACCCGATACGTTTGTACCACCCTGACTAATTTCGGAGTGGATGCCTTCTGGTTTTTTAGAAACAAACTCCGTACTTTGAGAAATCGATAAAGCAGACTCGATATCTTTTGCATTGGCATCTTTCTTTGAATATAATAAGTTGGATTCAATATCTCCCGACAGTAACATACCCTTTTGTGGTACATAGCCAATGCGACTTCTTAAATCCGCTTGTTTGACATCTCGAATGTCAACACCATCCACACAAATAGAACCACTTGTCACATCATAGAAGCGTGGTACTAAGTTGATCAATGTCGACTTACCAGATCCAGTACTTCCAATAAAGGCGGTCGTTTCTCCTGGTTTTGTTTCAAAACTAATATTGCTTAAAACATCTTCATCAGCACCTGGATATCTAAAAGATACGTTTTTAAAGGATACAACACCTCGCATATTGGATGAGAAATCTTTCGTATTCTCTTTATTTTTAACCGTAATATCACTACTTAATACTTCATGAATACGTAAAGCACTGACATTGGCACGAGGAAGCATAATCGCAACCATAGTAATCATTAAGAAGGCCATAATAACTTGCATCGCATACTGCATAAAGGCCATGATACTACCAACTTGAATGATACCAGCATCCACTTGTTTGGATCCAAACCATAGAATCATAAGTGTGGTACCGTTCATTAAAAACATCATGATTGGCATCATAAACGCCATAGCTCGTGTTGTAAATAAAGAAATAGAAGTAATGTCTTTATTCGCTTTATCAAATTTAGCTTCTTCAAGATGCTCATTGTTGAACGCACGAATCACTAACATTCCATCTAATAATTCTCGTACAACACTATTCATCTTATCGATCATTTTCTGCATGATCTTAAATTTTGGCATAACAATCATAAAAATCGCAAATACAACACTTAAAATGATCACTACACATAAAGCTAGAATCCAAGTCATATTCGCTCCCGATTCAATGACGTGTAGAATGGCTCCAACACCAATGATCGGTGCATACATGACAATTCTTAAAAACATTGCCACCGTCATCTGTAGTTGTTGAATATCATTTGTGGTACGTGTAATCAAACTGGATGTACTAAATGTATTTAGGTTCTCATTCGAGAAATGCGTCACTTTTTCAAATACGGCTTCACGCAAATCTTTAGAGAAGCCTGCCGCAATACGACTTGCCAAGAATCCGACTAATATCGCACATACAGCACTGCCTAAGGCATAACCTAACATCTTAAGTCCTGAAAAGATAATATAGTCTTGTTGGATCTTTTCCATATCCATCCCTAGATCACTATATTCTTTCTTTAAAAATTGTGAGCTCATACTTGTTACTGTCGAATCGCCGAGTTTAGAAATCTCGGATTTTGCAGCTTTTCTATATGTATCTATACCATTCATCATCAGTAGTTGAGGAATTTGTACATTGCTTTCTTTAGCATCCTTACTCACTTCTACCATTGTCATTTGAAGTAGGGTCAAAGTGGAAGAAAGCTTTTCTTCCTTTTCTTCACTGATATCTTTTAATAGATATACATTCTCTGTTTTCAAAGCTGGAATTCTCGTTTTTTCTTCCTGAGTTGCCTTACTTGGTGTAACCAGCTTATAAGAAGATGTCATTAAATCTTTTTCGGAATCGGTTGCGAACATTACATACGAATTGAATGTACTTTCACGAACCTGTTCATAGACACCACTTTCAATACCTCCATTTTGAATGCCTGTATTGACAATGTTTTGCATATAATCCGGCATTGTCAGTTCGCATGTGGCTTGTCCAAACAATAAACCAAGGGCAAGGACAATGGATAGCCAATACGGTTTTAAATATTTCATAATCTTTGTCATTCTTTATTTTCCTCCATATAATGAGCTGTTTTCACTAAAATGTCTCTTAAATGCGCACAGTCAGATGTCCCAAGATAATCTAAATATGAATAAACATTAGCCATATGGGAATCCATACGCTTTTGAAACATGTCAATTGCCTCCGGAACAATTTGAATATAGACCGTTCTACGATCCGTATTCGAATGCACCCTTTGAAGCAGACCCTTCTTTTCAAATCCAGCAATCATCTGCGATACAGCTGCTGGAGATACACCGAGAATATTTGCCAGTTCACTCATTGTGATCTGATGATTTTCTGCTTTATAAATCGTTTTAAACAACATCACATCTTTGATTCTAGGACCATCTTTACAATGACGGTTATTTCGAACATAGTTCGTGACTTTATATGTTAGATCAAACAATAAATCTAGTACTTCATCTTGAACTTCCATAAGAACCTCCAATTTATTTAAGTAGCTTAACTATATACCAACTTAACTATTTAGTCAATAAAAAAAGATATGCATAAAACATATCTTTCAAAGAAATTGAAACCCCTTCTCGCAGACCCATTGATTTAAAAAGTGATTTCAAAGAACTTCTAGTATTGATTATACTACATGAAGACAATAAAGATTCAGAAATCACTAAACTTGTCTATTTGGCTTCTCTCTTTAATTTTCTCAATTTTTCGCCAGCAAACTCTGTGCCTCCTCGATTGATTGAGATTTTAACTTCTCCATCCACTGTATTCAGTATTAAAGTTCCTGCTGTTAATGTTGTTTTGTAGAACACGTTTGTGATCTGACTCCAATTCCACTCTTTAAACTTATATCCAAACATGTTTTTAGAACATTTTATTAACCTTTTTTTAGTCGCTACACAGCATTTTCCATTTACAGTAATGAACGGAAGATTTAGTCTTTCATCTGAATTCAACATTGCGATAATCTGTTCAAAGCATTTGACTGCATTTTTTTCAGAAATACCACCAATCAACTTATTGTTGATTGAATAGTAATACGCTTCCATAGCAAGCTCATGATTCTTCATCTTTTTAATCTTCTCTTGATCATACATAACAGGTTCCCTTTTCTAAAATTTTATTTTGCGATGCTGAGTTGCATAGTAACACGAACCTGGTGTGTCAATAAAAGGTAATTGAATACTTTCACCTGGTTCTAACATCGAAACTAACCGTTCAAAACATTTAATCGCATTTCTTTTAGAAATAAAGCCACTAAGATTATTGTTGATTGAAAAATAATAAGTATCCTTCGCAATTTCATTGATATCCATAACATTCCCTTTCTTCCTAGATAGCACTTAATTTTTTTTAATGCATAAAACAAATTTCATATTTTGATGTAGTTCACATCATTGTTGATTTTAGACAAGATTCAAGTTATTATTTCAATGACAAATTTGTCAATTTGATAAAAAAGAACACTAAAGAAAAGGCATGAACCTTCTATTGTGAAGAACGCCTTGCTAGTGTTCTTTTTTTATTTTGTATTAAATCTTAGGGTAAAATTAAAAATCGAAGTATAACCTGCATATGTGCACATCATACCTCGCTAAAAGCTTCTTAGCTTTTGTTCTCTAACATTAGTTTACACTTCAATCCAATAGACAGTCAATCTTTAATAGTTACATTTCATATTCAAGATTTTTTAGATTGAAGCATTTTCATTAAGCAATTTTTTTACTGCTTTAAAGTTATAAACTTTATCAACTACTCTTTTTCTCTCTGTTTCTATACCATTAAGAATATAATTGCAATAAACAAAATTATCCTCATCTTCTTCTATTGATGGTCGTAGTTCTTTAATTATTTTAGTGGTTTCATGATAAGCACAACCACCACAATTTATTAAAACTTGCATTAATGATCCTTTTAGATTCACATATTCATTGTCTGTATAATCCTTATCCAAAACAGTTTTTAGAAGTGTTTTTAATTGAGGTAAAAACTCAGAATTTCTAATACTTGCGATAGCTTCTGTTGGGCCATCAAATCGATTAAATTTATCTTCAAACGGTCGCTTATCCCTACTAACTTTTTGAACATAATCATTTAAAGCTTTCGTACTTCCCAATTTAATTAAATCAGCCTGTAGTCTAAAAGAATATTCTTTTTTATACTCCCTCTCCATTGCCTCACGCATTCTCTCTTTTGGTATATCTTTACATCTAAAACTAATTTCATATAATAAATTCTCATTAGCAAATGGAAGCACCTCATCTACAATACATTCTGTACCACCACATTTATACAAATAATCCAATGCTGATGAACGTAATGATACATCATCTGTATTTTTACAAATATTTAAAGCTATCTCTTCTAATCTTGAATCTTTGTGATTTCCTAAAAACCACAGGTGATCTTCTAAAACCATACCTTTAGCCTTATGCTCTTTAACATTTTGAACCAGGCGATTTAGTATTTTATCTACCGATAATTTTGAACACAAATAATCATATTTTAGAGACACTTTACTATTATCAAATGCAAAATAAGGTAATTCAGTAAAATCTATTAAAACATCTTCTTCAACTGTATAATCAGTAATTTTCAATACAGCTAATATTTCTATCACTTTTGAATTTATACTTACACTATTTTCATCATATTTTACACAATCTTTATAAATACCATCACGTAACATGTTTAAAACAATTTTTATTAATCTTTCTTTCTGTTGATTGCTCATTAAATTATAAATATCTTTATCAAGTATGTCATATATCGAAACCAACACAAAGTCATCTATATTTATTTTTTCAAAGAACTCATCAACACGGACATTCACTTCATATTTATACATTTTTAATCTCAACTTATTTAAAACGGAATGTATATCACAGTTTAATTCCACTTTCTTTAGTTGCCTATTTGTAACACTTGGATCATCCAGGTTTTCAATCAATTGCATATATATTTCTTTAAGTTTATTATCATCCATTAAAACATCAATTAAAGCTTTATTCTCCAGGATTTTCATTTCTTTATAGTCAATATCTTTTTCATAGCCAGACAACTTTGTACCATCTGCATCTTCTATAAGTTTTGCGTATTGTTTATATTCATTTTCATCTCTAACATAACGAATTACGATTTTATGAAATATCACTTTAGCTTTTGGACTTAGGGAGCTATAATTTTCTGCTAAATATTCTATCGTTTCTTTATTCACTAGATTGGATAAGTAATAAAATTGACCATCAACACGTTCACTAATAATTAATAATGCTTTATTCATTGTATGAGTTAACTCAAAAAACTGAGTTAGAGATCCATACATTTCATAGCAGTATTTCTTTTTTGCTTCCAAGAATATGTCTATAATCGAATCAAATATATCATCTTCACCCTTTGTATATAAATCAACTATAGTTTTTATACATTCATCTAAAATTTTTTCTGTTGAATACATTTTAATTTTGTCGTTTATGAAATATTCCAACAATTCTAATATACTACTTTTACTCGTTAGTTCTCTCAAACATGATTCAAGCATAAAAGATTCATTAGCAATACGATGATTATCTAAATAGTTGTTAACATATTTTATACCAGATAAACAATACTCAACATAATCATCAGCTAAATTTGTTTTATATAAATATTCATACATTCCTAAACGAATATAATCTTCATTTATATTTTCAAATATCTCCATCAATTTTGTAGCAATTACACGTTCATTTCCTTTTAAAGTACCCAACGTCATCATAGCAAGTCGACATATCATTTTATTTGAATTTGCATTTTCTTCACAGCATTTTAAAAGTATATTTTGAATCTCAGCTTCTTTTCCATAAAAATCAGGGCAAAACCTTAGCAAGTTCAATGCAGTATATTGAGAAACCCAGTTGCGGGGATTTTTAATTCTATCTATCAAATACTTTAAAACTTTTCGGCTATCCGCAAAATCAGATAATTCTTGTTCTGTACATAGATCTTCATGAAAATGAATATGCATATTTTCGTATTTTTCAAACAAGTGTTTAAAAACACTAAAGCGTATACTTGAATCCAATTGTTTCGAACTATACTTCACTAAAGCAGCGGCTTCTTTTTCAATCAACCAGTTTTTTAAGTCCCAATCCAGTTCAAATCCCGTTAAAAAGCCAAGAACATTCACCCAATACGGTTTTATACCACTTTCACAAGCAATAGTCTTAATCACAAATTCTTGATTTTGTTCAGAAAGATATTTAGCAGCATAATATTCACGAAAATTATTATGTAAAAATCTCCAATCATTCCCATCCTTTATCAATAAACCGCTTTTCACAATAAGCTTTCTATCTTCATAACTAAATAAACTTTGAAATTCATCTTTATCAGCAAGCTTAACTACATGCATAAGTTGCATAGTGATAGCTAACTGACTTAATAATTTATTTATATCAAAACATCTTTCATCTAGGTTTCCCTCATATTTGGCATCATCTAAATCAAATACACTTTCACAAATGTCTTTCATTAATTCATTTCTATTCGGTAGTACATGTTTTTCATTATATATTTTAAACAAATGCTCAAAATAAAATGGATTAAAAACAAGATGATGTACATTTTTTGCCTGTGCACATTTTAAGAAGTCTTGATAATCAATTCTTTCGTTCCTTAAAAAATATTTTATATCATGCTCTTTTAATAAATCTAATCCATAGACAAAAAAACCTGGAAACGTTTTAGATTCATTTTCAACAACCTTTTTACAATAGTTTTTACGTGAAGTTATAAGTATTCGAATTTCTGGTGATTTCTTAGAATATTCATTCAATTCAATGTCAAAGTGTTTTAACCGCTGTTCATCTAATTCATCATACCCATCAAACAATAAAGCCATATACTGTCTTGGTAATTTTCTGTATTGTTCAGGTATTAAATCTTGAATAGTTTCACCATTATAGTTCTCGAGAGAATATAAGAATGTATGAAATTTTTCATGCAACATAAACGCTAAATTTTTGCATTCTAGACTTTTCCCCATTCCCACATCAGCCAAAAGAAATATTTTATTATGGTCTTTTGTTATTACTTCAAAAAGATTCTTTTTTGGTTTTATATCAAAGTATCTTTGTATTTCACTCTTATTCATATCCTCATACAGTGATACAGTACGTGAAATATATTTATCTGGTTTGCAATAAAAAATCTTGTTGATTTTTTCTGGATCATCAAAATCTTTTGGTGATGGATATACAGTTTCAGACATAAAATGTTGTCTACTATCCCCACTATATCCCCATCTTTCAACTTTAACAATTGTGCCACTATTAATATAACCAACTATAAATTGATTAAACACATATGCCTTCCACTCAACCTCTTCACAAAAACATCCACACCCTATATCAACGAAATCATTATCGTATATTGACGCATAGTGTTTATGACCATGAAAGAAAAATTGAATAGGCATACCCGTTAATTGTCCAATTATGGCATTTGGATTTTCTATTAAATTATGTTCGTCATCCCCATCCTCATACGTGAGACCATGATGGAATAAAAGAACATTCGTCATATTACTTTTGCATTGAGATCGAATTCCATTTATATCAATTCTTCCAGGACTACTTGGATCACGACTTAAATTTGAATCTGCAAATATAAAGTTTACATTCTCATATTGTTTAGAATATACTGGCTCTTTCTCAAATGAATGGTAGTTACCTTGTGATGCAGTAAAGTCATCAAACTCTTTTAAGTTATTATTGATAAGGTCATGATTGCCAGGCACAAATTCAAAAACCACTTTATAATTTCTTAATTCACTTCTTATTGTGTTTAAACATGCACTAGCTAAATCAAACGACTTAGCATTGCCTTTATCAGCAACATCTCCTAGAATGAAAAAAAGTATTGTTTCATCTAATTTAGAACTTATCCTTATTTTTTCACACACCTTTTTAATCATTTCTATCGCATCTAATTCATTATCTTTCTTTAAATGCAAATCAGACAAAATATAAAAACGCATAACTACCTCCAAAAGAACTTCAATAAATTCTTTGAAACCTTTAGTTATATTTTATCATAGGTCAGAGTATAATGTTGTCAGAATAACCTCCCATGTTTGACAGTTGAAAAAGCAAAAAATATCAGAAAGACTTAATTCAAGACATATGATAAAAATGAGAGTCATTTCGCAAGTTGAAGTGGCTCTCTTCGTGGATTTAGTGGCTCTGTCCAGATGGAATTGGTGGCCCGCACTATGGAATACTCAGACAAGATTTAAGTCGATTATGTTAATATTTACTACAACAATCAATCTATATCAAATTTCACATTATAAATCATTAAAAATATGGATTTCCACTTTATACAATAGCAATATTTTTAATTACTTATTATTTTGACCATTGATGTAATCACTTAATTTGTTTCTTCATTCTCTAAACATTTTAGATATACTTGTTTAGAAGCCTCGGCATTCTTAACTGCTTCTTCAATTGTATCTCCTCCACCTACACATCCTTTTAAGTTTGGATACTCTACACACCACTCTGTTCTACAATCATCAAAATGAATCGGATACACTTTCATCGAATATTCCATTTTTCTATTCTCCTTATTTTCTTCATTCTTCTACAAGTTTAATATACGATTAACTAGACAAATCATAATAAACTTAATTTTAAATATATGTCTATCTTCAGTATAAAATAAAAACCTTCAATCTAATTAAAAGAAAGAAGGTTTTCACTAGTCGCCTCGTAAGCAACCATTTCTGCTACGCATTATTGTACAGTATAAAATTAAATAGTCAATACTTTTTAAACAGGTTATTTCATCGCATCATTATCTCTTCTAAAACAAGGAACAATGATATCACCATAGTTTCAACGAAACTTTTCTTACCTTTTTATTTGAGAATAAATAATCTAATGTGATTCCATTGGTCAAAAGAACAGAATATTTTTTGAATCATACTCTATTAATAGCACTACCGATCACCACAAATAATTTTTTCTAAGATTTGTCCAATATTACTACTGATTTTTTCTAAACACATTTCCATATCCTGGTTTAAATACTTTTCTTGTTCAATTGCCATTAATAATTCTTTTGATAAATCTCCGATTAAAGGATTCTTTTTTGAATTCATATTTGTTTGTTGCCATAAATAATATTCGCATGGTCTTTTATTTCCTATTTTTTGATTATTTAAAATAATTTCTTCATTTGGCTTAATGATCTGATTGTATGAATTTTTATATGTAGCAACAAGAACAACTTAAACTCCGGATTGGTAAAGCCAAATATCAAATGATCATCTTCTTCTTTAAATATTTCATCAATGTCTTTCACTTTTGCGTTAAAGATATCTAAATCAAAAATCACAATTATAACATCCGTTTCAGCATTAAAAATTTCTTTTTCAATTAATTCGTTTCGCTTATCTTTTGCAAATTTCACAAGACTTTTTGCGTATGATAAATTCTTATGTTCTCCAGTTTTCTCCATTAAGATGATATCTATTGTTGACCTAAAACCTAATTATCTTTTATTTTCAATCAAATTTGTAAAGTAAAAAGTCTCGGTATTAGCACCTTCACAAATAATAAAGTACTTTTTATAGGTTTCTTTCTTTGTGAGCAAATCTAAAGGTATTTGATTAAATCCTGTATATAGCGAAATTGGAATCATTCTAACTCATTTATATTAAAAGATTTGAATTGAGGTATCGCTCCATATCGACCTTCTAGATAAGCTTTACTAATTTTCTTATCAAATCTTTCGTTAAATGTATCTAAAGAATATATTTTTGAGTCATTATTTTTGTCACTTTCAACAAACCATATTTGATCTCTTCTAAACAAATCTTGACTCATAATTTCAGATTGATGCGTCGTAAATATAACTTGTATATTTGATATTTCTTGATATTGATTTAGTAATTCAATAAAATGCTTAAATAAATTCGGATGTAAACTTCTCTCCATTTCATCAATAACATATACACTATTTTTATTTTTATTAGACACATTTAATAAAACAGGATATAGACATCATTAATGTCAAATAGACTTGTACAATTTACCTGTAAGTGAGGTAATGAAACATGTGTACAGAATTTAATTTAAAAATAGATGAATCTACTGAGTTGCTAGA